>Ga0307377_10000578_pt1 | contig 48057 bp, 30 predicted proteins | sample TR3MG_FD_202535 | JGI IMG/M metagenome (GOLD analysis project Ga0307377, IMG submission 202535) | Soil microbial communities from Risofladan, Vaasa, Finland - TR-3 | ecosystem: Environmental > Terrestrial > Soil > Coastal area > Acid sulfate soil | place: Finland: Risofladan, Vaasa | collected...
AGACGCTTCCGAGCGGCTCGAGCATGAGGTCGTTGACCTTGAGAGGAAAGGAAAGGAACCCCATGCCAGTTTCCGCGCGCAACCGTGCCCACATCAGGTAGAACACGAGGATGAACCCGATGAGCAGCGCTCCCACGATTGGCCGCGAGCCGGCCAGGCAGCAGAAGTATACGAGCCAGGTGAACGAGAGTGCCAAGCCCACGAATGCCCAGCGGTATGAGAGCGGCTCCTCGGCGTCGGCTGTTCCAGAGGATCGACTGCACGCGATCTTGGCAGCCCTCACCAGATGCCGCCGCGCCGTCCACGCCGTCCACAGCGCCAGCGCCAGCAGCGCCCCCACGCCCTGCCAGTAAGGTGCCGGGAATGCGCTCCCATACCAGTCGTCAGGTCGCCTCGGTGTGGCTCCCGCGGCAATGGCAATCACAGTCAGGGCGACACGGAACCACCAGAAGAACCAGCAGGAAAACGATAGCTCTTTCGGGATGATGTAGGCGATGGCGATCAGATAGGGCCACAGCACTAGATCGAAGTCCCCAATCCCCGCGAGTGGCCCCACCTTCTGCCACTGTATGAGCGTCACCGGGCCGAGTGGTATCTGCGGCAGCGCCGGGATCCACTGGCCAAGGCTGTTGAACAACCCGATCCCGAACGAAATCAGAAGTCCGGCCCAGAACATCCATTTCCCAGGCAGGCGTGCCGCGCCCCGGCCCGTCCCACCGTCTGCCTCCGACACGGCCTCCAGCGGAATCTGCGCCAGCGGGAAGCTCAGCCGCTCATTCGTAACCCACTGCCGCCGAACGAGCACTGTCAGGCAGACTGAGGCTCCGACCAGCGCGGCGAGGAAGGAACACCAGGCCCCCAGCGGCAGCCACCAGGAAGACCATGGCACGGCCGACTGACCCACGAAGAAGCTTTCAACCACGTCAGGATCGGTGGGCGTGAACCACGTCGGTACAAGCGGCAGGAGACTTGTTTCCCAGTCCGGGATTGCACGCGCCATGTACTGCTGGATGATCGAATGTGGCAGCATCCACCCGAGGATGCTCTGCGATACAAGCGGCGCGCCCATCAGCACCGTGGCGTAGATTACGAGAAGTTCCTTTCGACTGAACCCCAAACGCTTCCTCAGGAGCCCCGTACTCGAAAGCGCCGTCAGAAGGAACAGCACGGCGAAAGGGGCCGAGGCGGGAACGCCACTGCCGAACTGGCCTGATGTGAAGTGAAGGAGCGAGACGTAGAAGCCAGCGAGTGCAACCATGACAACCAGAACGAGGGCTGTCAGAACGGCCCTGAATGTCACTCCCTTCGACCTATCAGATGGCGTCTGCGCCATAGGTTTCTCCCGACAGAGGTCGTGCGTCCAGGCGATGGTCGCAGGCGCTACACTCTCGACTACTCATGCATCTCTCCGCTCTATCTCATTTGACTCCCTCACGTGCTGCCGTGTCATTCCTGCTCGTCCAGGGCTAGACTTGACACGTCTAGGAGAGGAAAGACGCTTCTTCGCGTCGGCAATGGCCTGCTTGTACTGCGGGAGCCACGGCTCTCCCGCCACCAGCATCTCGTCGACCAACTGCCAGATCTCCGGCGGAGTGCAAACTGCCCCTACCAAGGGGTCCATCATGAAGGCCTGGCGAAGCAGCGTGTCGTCCCCGCTTACGGCGGCCTCCATCGCGAGCCGCTGGACGCCCACGCTCACGTGGCAGACCGCTGCGCAGCCCAGAGGGAGGTCGCCGACTCGGGTTATGTTGATGCCGTTGGCATCAACATAACCGGGCACCTCCACGATGCAGTCATCAGGAAGGTTCGTGATCGTGCCCTTGTTAGGCACGTTGAAGTGCCCGCGATAGAGGCGCCCAGTCTCGAGACCTTCCATGATGTAGGATCCATGCTCGTGTCCGCGATGCTCCGTGCCAATGGGCCGAGATCCCTCCTCAACCCACTTGGGAAACTGGGTTTCGAACGAGTTGCGGTTCTCCAAGCAGTTGCGAAGGTAGCCCCCGGTCTCGCCATGGATCCAAGAGCTATATTCGGGATCGATCCATTCGATGATTTCATCGGGACGCTTGCGATACCACGGCACATACTCGCTCAAATGGCCGTTCGATTCGGTGCTGAAGAATCCGAAACGCCGGAGCATGTCGATGCGTACCTTCTGCGTACGGCTATACTCGGGATGGTGCTCAAGCGCCTCGAGCAGGTTGCCTCTCACGTCCTGCCCTCTGTGCTTGATGCTGATGTACCAGGTCTGGTGGTTGATGCCCGCGCAGATGATGTCGACCTCGTCCTTGGGTAGACCGAGAGCGTCCGCGATGAGGTGCTGGCCATCTGTGACGCCATGACACAGACCGACATTGTGGACCCCACCTCCATACGCGTTGACCGCCCACATGTTCATCGCCATCGGGTTGGCGTGGTTGAGAAAGAGACAGTCGGGGGCGGCGACCTCTGCGATGTCCCTGCAGAACTCCAGGATGACCGGGATATTGCGCTGCCCATACATGATGCCGCCGGCAGAGAGGGTATCGCCGACACACTGGTCAACGCCGTACTTGAGTGGCACTTCGATGTCGCTTTGGAAGCCTTCGAGCCCGCCCACCCGCACGACCGAGTAGACGTAATTGGCGCTGGCAAGGGCCGCTCGTCGGTCAACGGTGACGGTGAGTTGTGCCGGCAACCCGGAGGCATCAATGTCCCGCTTCAGCAACTGAAAGATCATGTCGAGGTTGCGCTCGTCGATGTCCGTAAGCGCGAACTTGCTGTCTGCGAACTCGGGTACACTCAGAATGTCCCTCACGATCGATCGGGTGAAGCCGATGCTACCTGCGCCGACGATCGCGATTCTCAGAGCCATCTGCGCTTCCCTTCTCTGCCGACGTTTCCGAGTAGGACGAGCGTATAACTGCTCGAATAAGCGAACGAAAACGCATCGAATGCCCGCTCTGACCGCGCTTGCGCCCTCATGCCTCTGTTGTGATCGCGCATCCTGCAATCGCTCCTTGTGCTCGCCGCGGTAACGCGATAATCGCTAACATGACAGATCTCCCGTGTCCGAGTTCGGGCCCATTTAGCCCAAGGTTAGGAATGCTGGCATCCCCCTCGGTTGGGCGAGACGGCAAGGCGACCAGACCATGCTGCAATAAACCGAAACCGGCTCACCTGAGGAAACAATTAAGGTTCTCTGACACGCCTACGATATACCCTGGGGGAACATCCCATGGTCCTGGTGAAGTAATGGGTGAAGTATGAGCAATCGCGGTAGCCTATCGAATCGGCGATCTCAGTGATGCTCATCTCGGTTGATCTCAGAAGCCATTTGCTCTCCTGTATGCGTGCGTCGCGCACGTAGTCAAAGAGTGAGCGGCCCAGGTGGGTCGAGATGAGCCGGCTAAGGTAGGTCGAGCTGTACCCAACCGCGGTGGCGACATCTGTCAGTCGAATTGGCTCGTACATGTTCGCGTCGCAGTATTGCAGCGCCGCCCGGACAGTATCCCACGATCGAGCATCTGTAGCTACCATCGGCGAGGGGCTGGGATGTACGACCGTCCCTCGGCGCAGGCGCCGCACGAGGACCGTGGACAGATGGGTGAGCAGGCCGCGAACCGACTGCTCCCACCCCAATTCCTTCCCCTGTAGTTCGTCGAATATGATCGACGCGACGCTCTCCAGATCGCTTCGACCGAAGAGCCTTACGATCGGTCCCACCTTCAGGGCCGCCGGCGAAGAGTACTGCGTCTGCCCGAGAATGGCAAGGGACTTGTTTATCCAGCACCAGCCCACGACGTACGGCCGCGGGACATCGCCGGGGGCGTCCTCTCTGGTGACATCCGGCCCCAGAAGCAGCAGTTGTCTCGGCGAGAGAGCGACGACCCCGGCCGCAGTGGTCACGCGCATGCTGCCACTGACAACGACCCGGAACTCGTGACCGTGGGAGATGCGCTTCTGTGCCTTCTGAGAGAGGTCGTCTTCCCGATGCAAGGCTGGTCGCGGGGCAATGCACAGGTAGTCGTCCGCTGATCTTTCAGCAGCCAGCTCAAGAGCTAGCTTCTCACAGAGTTGGTCAGTTCTAACGTTCGCTGCCTTGGAATTCACGGGGCACATTGAAGACGCCTTGGGAAGTTCCCGACTCTCCTAGGAGATTGCCTGCTACTAGACCGCCCAGGATGGCTCACGGTGCCACCTGCATCCAGCAGGTGAGTCCGGCGGGGGGTTTTGAATGGCGGAGCGCCCCGGAGGGCGCTCCGCCAAGTCTACAGCGTCGCACTTCCCGGTTTAGTAGAGAGTCGGAACGCCAGGATAGGTCGCCGGGAAGTATCCGTTATCACACACGGAGGTCGGACCCCAGAATATGAAGCCTTCCAGGTCCCCTTCGCCAGTCTTGTTGACCAGCATCTGGGAGTTAATCCAAGCAGCATGTCCGTCCAGATAGCCGAGGTTCACACCGCCGAGGTGGCGGGTATACGGCTTCCGCAGTTCCGGATCGGCGAGCATCGAGCCGTCGAAGGCCGCGTAGAGGTCCGTGCCGCAGCACTCGATCTGCGTCTCCCAGTCCATGACCCATCCGGCCCAGTTGCAAACCGAGTTAGCGCACTCCAGTACGCAGATGTCGGGATAGGCGGTGACGCCGACGCCCATGGCGTCCGTCTTTACGCCGCCGTCGCCCACGATGGGGAAGCTGACCGGGTCATTCACTGCCGCAAGCTTCAGGTTCATGGCCTCATCGACATTGAAGCTCATGCTACATTCGAACGCCTTATCGGCGCCAAGCGCCACTCTGTCCTGCGCATTCGTGGATGAGTCGGTCACAACGCCGCCCCAGCCAACAGGCCAGGCGTAATTACAGACACGCGCGTTGGAATCTCCGTCCCAGGACCCGTCAATCGAGAGCCAGTACCCGAAGTAGTCCTGCACCGGGACTATGTATGTAGCACCGCTCGTGACCTTTGCGCTCGGGCACCTGTACACATCTCGGTTCTTGGTGTACTCGTCCAGGATCACCGGCCAACGCAGGTAGGGGTTCGCGTGTTTTCGACCCTTCTGGCAGTGGCCGTCCAGGACAGCCATGGTGGCGGGAGTGTGGTCGCCGCCGGGACAGGTATCGAAGTACTCCAACACCTCAGGCCGATTCTCGTAGGGCGGCAACGTGTCGTTGTTATCCGCCAGGTACATCTGAATGGCCAGGGCGAGGTTCTTCACATTGGACAGACACACCGCCTTGCGGGCCGATTCGCGCGCCCTCGCAAACACGGGGAAAACCATTGCTGCTAGGATGCCGATAATCGCAATCACCACCAGCAGCTCAATCAGGGTAAATCCCGTCGACCGTCGCTTCATTACCACCGTTCACCTCTCAGAGAGATCTGGCACACCGACTACTGCGGTGTGTACTCAGGCCTGTCGAAGCGGTACTTCGCGTGCACCTCCTTTCCCGCTCTTAGCCTCAGGCCCTCTGCGCCGACACGCACGCCCATGCTGCCTGTTCTGCCCATCCTGTTGTCATTCTATCGCTGTCGGCGCGCTGTGATGCGTGCGGTAAGACGCCCTTATCTTCGCGCCGACTCGGCATTGAGTCCATGACAACGGCGGCTCTGGACTTGTGTTTCGTTGTCTTGGTCATGTCGAGCTAATGAGGGCGCCTGGAGGCGCTCCCGCGCACTTGCGGGCCCGTCGCGACTACTGGCCGACGGTGGGCGAGCTGTCCGCAGAAGCGTACTGGGGGGAGTCGGGGGAGTGGTATGGGGCACAGGGCCTCGAACTGATGGGCCACATGTAGCCCGTACCAAACCTCAACGTGATACCTGTAGGGGTGCTGCAATGCCCCGTCATGCCTACATGCAGACGCCGGGCATCGACATCCTCAGGGGACATAGGCGGTAAACGCTCACGTGAAAGCAGGCTTCCAGTGTTGCACATCAGCCAGACCGGAAACGGGCGTTGAGCGAGACGTACGGATGCTCGGGCTGGTGCTAGCTGGCGGCGAGCGTGTCGCTTAGAATCTCTAATGCTCTGTTGCAAACATATTACTGAGCTATTAGCGATGGGACAAGTTTCCAAGACGCGCCTAGCGGCGCAGCGTGTAGACCAAAGCGCGCCCAACAGCTTCGGCCAACTGACCCTCAAGCGAGCGCGTCTGCAGGGTGCTTCCGACGGTGCGCTTGAGACCAGAGATAAAGGTTTCCACGCCCCAGCGCCGGCCGAAGTCTTGGGGCAAGCCGTGGGCCATCAGCTTTCGCCATCGCCCTCCTACTTTCCCATCCTGCCGATGTATCACCGGCGGAATCCAACTCTGGATGCCGTGGCTATCCCGACACCACTCATGCACCCACTCCGCATCATAGCCAGCATCTGCCAGAAACTCGGAGGCGGCCAGCCGCTTCTCCAAGCCCACCAACAAGGGCCGCAATTGCTCCTTGTCATTGGAAGGGCCGCTGCTGCCCACTGCGCTTACCGCCAAGAAGCCGCTCAGCGCCACCAGCAGGCTCAGCTTGACATAAGCCTTCCGCCGCCCTCCCCGTCGCATTTCAAAGTAGGGAGTCGCCGTGCTCGCCTCCAGCCCGGTGGAATCCGCGGCGACTGCTCCTTCTTTCACCCCCGCCAACTCACACACTCGCCCCAACATCCGATCGAGTCGCTCCGCGGTGAGCCAGCGATTCTCAAAGCGACACAGGGTGCTGTGATCCGGGACTCGCTTCAGCCCAAGGGCTTTGCACAGCTCCGGGCTCACCGAAAGCAAGGCCTCGATCCCGCGCAGGTCCTGGCGGAGCAACACCTTCAGCAGACAACACGCGCATAACTGCGCCAGCCGATAACGATGCGGAGACTTCCGGTGGCTGTAGGCGGGCAATTCTGCCTCCGCCACTGTCAGTGCAAACTTCACGAATCGCAGGAGCGTTTCTCTTCGCATGCTCTGTGTTGCCACACAGCATGAGACCTATCTCTATCCTTGCAACAGAGCAAATCTCTAACAAAACCCCTTCGGGCGATGGCCGCGCAACAGAGAGACCCGCCGCAAACGGCGGAATGCGGGGTTTTGTTAGAGTCTCTTAGAGGGCAACATCAACCCAGCGCACGAAGTCCAAGGCGAAGCCAAGGCGAGAAACGGTCGTGCCTGCAGAAACGTGTCGAGGTTAACCCGAAGGACTGAAACTGGTGGGGTCGCGCCTACTCGCCAGCGGCCGCCCTACGGTATTCCGCAGGAGAAACACCAGTTTCATGCTTGAAGGAACGGCTGAACTGGGTCGGATCGCTGTAGCCCAGCGCGTGCGAGATCTCGTTCATTCTCATTCCTGTCGACTCAAGAAGTCGCTTGGCTTCTGCGGTCCGCAGATCGCGAACGTACCGGAATAGAGAGCAGCCTACATGCCTTGAGAACAGCCGGCTGAGGTAGCTCGCGCTGTAGCCAACGGTATGGGCCACCTCGTCGAGGCTGAAGGGTCGCCGGAAGTTCTGGTCGCAGTAATCCAGCGTGCCCCGGACAGTCCGCCAGGCATCGGGATCTGTTGAAATGGTTGGGGACTCGGTGGGACTTAGGTGCCTGAGAGCACCGCCTCTGATTCTGCGCACGAGGACCCACGACAGATAGTTGACGAGAGAGCTTGTGGTTTCTTCCCAGCCGGGATTCCCCCGTGTGAGCTCCCACAGTACGACAGCAGCGATGCTCTCGACGTCCGTTCGGCCAACCAGTTGGAGCTTCGAGCTGGACTGCCATCCACTCTGCGGGGCATATGCGTGCTGCCCCAAGAATGCAAAGGAGTGATTCGTGTAGCACCAGTTCATGGTGACGCTCCGCCCGGCATCGACCGGCGATTCCTCCTTCGGCACGCCCCGCCCCACAAGAAGGACCTGGCCGGGCGAGAGACGCTTCAGCCCTTCGGGGGTCTTCACCTGCATCGAGCCGCCGCTTGGGAACACGAACTCGTGCCCGTCAGACATAGCCTGGTGGGTCTCGCGGCGTGAAGTCCGAGCGGCAGGCGCGTGACCCCGGGTGGCACAGCAGACCATAGGAGAGGAGGACCGTTTCGGTACAAGTGAACGCGCGATCCGCTCGCAGAGCCGCCTCAGCTTGGTCTCAGCAGCGCTCGCGCCGTCGCTGCCGCCGCCGCGTGTCATGTCCGATACACCATTTCCTCTGCATCATTGTGGCACAACTGATTGATTACGCCAGAACCATGGGTACTCCCTTCCGAGACGGCCAGACGTTCTTTCCTTGAGTGTCGGGGGCTTAAGGCGCACCGGCTTGGCAGTCTCGGGCATGTCCCCAGCGCGCCTTCCACGGACGGCCTCATCCAGCCGAATCCTCGCCCGTACCGGAAGCTGCTGTTGAACGAGAGGCGGGGACCCGCTTTGCCCCCCTACCTCTGCGGGTCCCCGCTTGGCCGTTAGGCCGAGTAGTCCATGCCGCCGTTACGGTGTGGCGGCGGTCCAGTCCGTGCCGCCGTTACGGCGCGGCTGTAATCTTCACGTAGTCCATATGGCTGTTCAAAGCCTTGGTGGCAAACACGTCCACACGCAACTCGACGGTGCCACTCGAGATGTAGTTCGAGGGATTCGATACGCTCCCTTGGACTGTCGAGTCTGTCGTGCCGACGCCAAGGTCGCCCACCAGATCCCACTGGCTCTGCGTGTAGTTGTAGGCGTAAACCTTCCTGGCAGCAGAAGTTTGTCCGCTTACCTTGCTCTCGACGGTGAAGTCGAGAGAAGAGAGGCTGCCCAGTCCGGTGTTGTACGTGAACTGCACGTCCGAGTGGTTCTTGGGACCGGTGTCCTCGGAGGCCACTACCAGGTAGACGTCATCAGAGGCGTGCACGCTGGTGTGGTCGCCCGACGTGACGGTCCCGGCGAGGATCGTTATTGAGCCGCAGAAGTAGTCCTGGGCACCACCGCCGGAAACGGTGATGTAGTTCACCTTGGTCTCGGTGTCCTGGCCTTGCGCGTTGTGGGCCGTCAGGCCCACCGTGTAGGTGTTCTCCGTCGTGTACTGGTGGCTGGGGTGCTGCACGTCCGACGTGCCGCTATCCCCGAAGGTCCAGTCCCAGGCCGTGGGGTTGTTCGTGGACAGGTCGGTGAAGTTCACCGTCAGCGGAGCCGATCCGCTGAGCGGGCTGCCCTCGAAATCCGCCACCGGCGGCTGGCCCTGGGTGACGGTGATGTAGTCGGTCTTCGTCTCGGTGTCCTGCCCGTAGGCGTTGTAGGCCGTCAGGCCCACCGTGTAGGTGTCCGCCGTCGTGTACTGGTGGCTCGGGTGCTGCGCCTCTGACGTGCCGCTATCACCGAACGTCCAGTCCCAGGCCGTCGGGCTGTTCGTGGACAGGTCGGTGAAGTTCACCGTCAGCGGTGCATTGCCCTGGGTCGGGTTGCCCGAGAAGTCCGCCACGGGCGGAGCCGTACCAGTCACCGTGATGTAGCTGGGCTTCATCTCGGTGTCCTGCCCCGAGGAGTTGGTCGCGGTGAGGCTGACCGTGTACGTGTTGGCACTCGTGTACTGGTGGCTCGGGTGCTGGGCGGCCGAAGTGCCGCTGTCCCCGAAGTCCCAGCTCCACGAGGTTGGGTTGCCCAGAGACTCATCGGTGAAGTCCACCGTCAGCGGCGCACCACCGCTGAGCGGGCTGCCCGAGAAGTCGGCAAGCGGCGCCTGTCCCGGCGGGTTGTAGATCGCGGTGCAGGTGTCGTGATTCAGGTCCTCTCGATAAGGATAGCCCGCCAGCGAAAGCTCGTCGACACAGCACTGGAACAGGCCGCCCTCGGCCACCAGCGGCGAGGTGAAGGTGACCTGGCCGTTGCCGTCTGTGACGTCGGAGTCGGGCTCCCAGATGACATCCACCATCCTCCAGTTGCCCTTCCACAGGATGTCGACCGTCACACCTGGAAGGACGGCGCAGTTCTGATCGTGCACCGTGACCGTCGCCTCCGCGTAGTAGCCGCGGCTTGACGGAGCACCTCCGCCATTATAGTAGCCCTCGACGTCAACGGCAGCCACGTGGCAGTTCTGGTTGGTCACCGTGATGTAGTCCGTCTTGGACTCGGTGTCCTGCCCGGAGGAGTTGGTCGCCGTCAGGCTGACCGTGTAGGTGTTGGCGGAGGTGTACTGGTGGCTCGGATTCTGGGCGGCCGAGCTGCCACTGTCGCCGAAGGTCCACGACCAGGAGGTCGGGGTCCAGTTGGACAGGTCGGTGAAGTCCACCGTCAGCGGCGGGTTGCCGATGGTCGGCGCACCCCGGAAGTCCGCCACCGGAGCCGTCGCCGCCGCCGAACCGTAGACCTCCAGCTCGTACAGGTTCACGCCGTTGGTGCTGCCCAGCTCCGTCACCGTCAGCTTCACGTAGCGGCCCGTCGCGCTCAGGTTGTAGCAGTCGTCGATGCCGCCGTCGCGACGCGTCTTGGTGGCGATCGTGTTCCAGCTCTGGTTGTCCGGGGAGACCTGGACATTGAACTCGGCGGGGAACCGGTAGTCCTTCAGCCACTTGGCCACCACCCGGTTGATGGTGCAGGACGCCCCCAGGTCAACCGTGATGCTCCCGGTCTGGCCGTTAGGAGTCTTGGCACAGGTGGTCTCGTCGCCGTCCACCGCCAGCGCCAGGTCGCTGTAGGATGAACCCGTCACCGGCTTGAGCAGCGCCAGGTTCTCGCCCGTGGGCAGACCCGGCCAGGCCGCATCCGGCGTCACGAACGGGTTCGTCGGGTCGGCGGACCAGTCGAATCCCTCTTCCAGGTCCGTATAGCCGTCCCCGTCACTGTCCGCGTCGAACGGGTTCAGCATCGCAAACCGGAAGTGACTCCGCAGCTGGCTCTCCTCCGCGTTGGTCAGGCCGTCATTGTCCCAGTCCTGAGGACCATTTGTCGGATCGAGCATCTGATCGGTGAGCTGGTAGTCATGGTATCCCCAGGTGATCTCGCCGGAGTTGTAGACGCCGTCGCCATCGTAGTCCGCGAGGTCCGGGTCGTCCAGATAGCCATTGTGCTGGTGACCGCCCTGGTACGGGAAGTAGATCGTGTCGAGGACCTCCATGTAGGCCGGATCCCAGACCCACTCGCCCCAGATGCGGACATAGGAGCTGGACGAGTCAGTCCGGTACTCCGGGCCCGCCCCGGGGATGTCCGCATAGGGGTCTTCCGGATAGCCGTAGAGGGAGTTGGCGCGGAGGGTGCGGGGTCCATTGCTGTGGTCGGTGACGTAGAAGCCATAGTCCCGCGCCGCCCGCGCGAGCGTCTTCTCCGTATGGGTCCAGCCCAGGGTCTCGATGTACTCATCGGTGAAGACGCCGGGCTTGAGGCGGACGAGCGCCGCCTCCGGAATGCGCGTCGGGTACAGCGCAGTGCCTTTGGTGTTGCCATCCGTCTTCGTGGCCGGCGGACAGATTCCGTCAGACGGCTCGTCGACCGAGAAGGCCAGCGCGTGGTCGACCGTGCCCGCCGCCAGCTCACCCGGCCGGATGAGCCCGACTGACAGCGCAATGGAAGGTCCTCGCAGGCTGCATGCCGTGGGGCCGCTGCCGTTCATTTCCAGGAAGGTCCAGTCACCAGAGCCGGCCTGGTAGTAGCCCTGGGCATTCCGGATCCAGTTCAGGTTTCCATCCTGCAGGATATGGTAGAATCCATACTCCATGTCGTGCAGTGGATCGACGATCCCCAGCATATGGTCCCAGTTGGGGTCGCCCGTCCGCAGCGCCTGGTCGGTGGGCAGCGGCACGTCCCGGATGAAGTACCCGTGAGGACACCAGGAATACTCTAGGTAGATATCCTCCAGGGCGTAGTTGGTCCCGTTGATCCAATAGCAGGCGAAGGTCTCTTTGAGGTAAAGCCTCATGGCTATGTCCCGGCCGCTGGCCATGTCCTCGACCAAGTCATCGCTGTAGGGATCGGCCGGGAAGTCGTAGGGAATCTGCCACAAGAATGGGCACTTGTCGGCCGGGTAGTCAGGCGACTCCGCCTCCGCGAAAGCCGCCGGCGCGTTCAGCACAAGAGCGAACAGCATGAACGCGATGAGATAGCTTACAGAGGATGTACGTCGTCGTTCGTTCAAAATGGGTTGACCCCCCTTCTCTTCTTCTGGATCACAGTACGGTTCGCAACGCGATTCCTTCGGTCGCACGAGTGCGACCGACTCCTGTGCGCGTCCTCGTATCACCTCCCTTTCCCGTCGACGACTGTGAGTTACGCCATGCGGCACAGGCAGATTGCGCGACTCACTGGTCGTCGATCGGCGATGGCTCCAGGGCGAGAGCTCCCACGTGACAGACTCTCCGGCGCTCCCGCCTAGATCTCCCCTGGGTCTGCGGTCCGATTCAGAATGACCGGACACGGCATCATCTCCGTTACGTCGCCTCCGCCATCCTCGGTGCCATGAGGTGGTAGGCATGATCCAGCGCCAGAGCTATTTCAGTCTATCCCACTGCTGCCTCCCGTCAATGGCGGCAAGGCCGTACGGAGCCAGAATCGGCACGTGGGACAAGTAACGTCAAGCGGAAGGTGCGTATCCTCAAGGGGAATGAATGGATTGGTGATACCTTTCGTGCGTATTGGCTCGGCCAGCGGTAGTGGGGCGGGTTCGCGCGGAGGGCATGGGGAGATTGTACGTGAGGCGGCTGCCAGCGAGCGGAAGCTAGGCCGCGGCGCATCTGGTTCCTCACCCTGGCCGAAGTGAGTCCTCGTGTTGAGCCGCTCTGCTGCTACCACGCCCATGGTACGCGATGTCCGGCCACTCACAGGCTAGTCCTATGTCTGCGGATGACCGGCAGCGCGATCGGCGAGCGCACTGGCGCGGTGGCGCAACAGTCGGTACCGCGACGCCCTGCGCTGGCCCGACAATGTGGATGGAGAGTCCTGAAGTCGGTAGCTCGCATGTACCAGAGATGGCCGTATACCTACTCGTCGGTGGGAATGCCGACGAGATTCGGGGGGGGGTGTCTATGCCGAGATGAGTCTCCTGTGACTCATCTCGGCAGGTTGCGCCCAAGGCGGCCGTGCTCCCTGACTCCGATCCACTGGGCTCCACTAGAGCGTTCCGGGCCGAACCCGGCATCACTCCGGGGAAACGGAGAAGCCTCCCAGGGGATACCCCAGGAGGCCCCACCGCCGGTGAAACCGCCCCACTCGCCGAAGGCAGAGCAAGAGGCTTCACGCTGATTGAGTTGAAACAAGCCTACCATCGATGGGGCGTGGTCGGCAATACGCGGTCGTTGGCATTTATATACACCTCCTGTGCATTCTCTTACATGCATACGTGCACGGCGCCCGGCTGCGCATGCGCCAAGACGACAAATACATGCAGCGTCTTGAGGGTGGCCGTCCTGACTCGGAGCCGATCAGAGGCCTGCACATGGCCCCTCCGCGCCCTCAAGAAGGCGGTCCACACGACAGAGGGAGGACCACCGTAGCCCTGCTCTGTGTGTTTGGCGAAACTGCGAGATGACATCTCAAGGCTGAGCTTGGCCAGCTCTCCGGTGATCCGCTCTTGCCCCCAGAGGGGATTCTCGGCTGCCATTCGCCGGATCAGAGCCTGTATGTGAGCCGGCAGCGGAGGCCGGACCGGCCCTCTGCTACGCCGTCGCTGCCACCACCGCCCCAGCCTCCGATGTCGAGTACGCCTGTTATTGACAATTCCTCGCACATCCTTGCCAATGCGTAGTGCGCCCACTGGGCAGCGAGAGGACACCCCGCAGCCCCGGAGAATGGCTTTCTGCGGCATGCACAGAGCGGGTGTTCGGCGTCGCAGGGCGGTCGCTGTATGTTACACCGGGACACCTGCAGAACCGGGGCGGAGAGGGATGGGACAGGGAGTGGGACAGTATTGGCCACATTGGTGGCCTTCCGGCAGGAACGGCCCGCTTCTCGTATGGGCAGGTTGGCGTGACGGCAGGGATGAGACGGCTTGCGGCAAGCTGATGGTTCTCGGTCCTATCTGACCTCAGACAAAGGAGGGGACGATATTGCGAGTCAGATTGGTTGCTCTCTTGTTCGGATGTGTCTTCCTGTTGGGGTTCTGTCTCGCGGTACATGGCCAGCCGGGCATTCCGCTTGACCAACTGCCACCGGATGCACCAGAGGAGGTGAAGCAGCAGGTTGGGCGACTGTATTCTCCGCGCTCCGCCGAGAGGGGACAAGCCGCCTTTCTGCTTGGAAAGATGGGGGAACGCGCCGCGGCGGCGGTGCCTTTCCTGATCGGGATGCTCGGAGACAACGCGGTACTGCAGCCCGGATTCTCCGGGACGAAGACATCGCCGAGCGAGGAGGCGGCACGGGCCTTGATAGTCATCGGGGAGCCGGCCTTCAAGCCGCTCGTCGAGGCGCTGGGCAGCGAAGACCCGGAGGTGAGAGAAGAGGCGATATGGACGTTGGGCAACGTGAAGGACCCGAGGGCGCTGTGGCCCTTGGTCCACGCGATGCAGCAGGGGGAGGGGGACACACGCTGGCATGCGGCGATGGCCCTGGGATGGCTGAAGGATAGCCGCGCGGTCCCGCTTCTGATGGCGGCACTTCAGGACGAAGACATGGAGGTGAGGCGGAGAGCGGCGATAGCGCTGGGATGGTACAAGGACCCGCGCGCGGTGGAAGCGTTGGCCGCGGCGCTCCGCGATCGAGACGAGAGAGTCGCGTACGTCGCGGCGGATGCGCTGGCGAACGTGGGCCGGCCCGCTGTGGCGAGTCTGATCCTCTGTCTTGAGGATGACGTCCTATCGGCGCGTCTGGGTGCTGCGTTGGCTCTCGGGCAGCTCGCATCGCGGAACGTGCGGGACAACCGAGCTGTGGAGCCGCTGATCGCGGCGATGCGAGACGAGGATCCTGAAGTGCGCAGGCGCGCGGTGTGGGCATTGGCGTGGTATCGCGATCCCGGCTCTGTCCCTGCGCTCGTGGAGGCGCTCGGAGACTCGGAGGCGGCCGTTCGAGCGGAGGCGGCGAAGGCGCTTCGGCAGTCGAAGGATGAGCGGGCGGCGGACCCCCTGCTGGCCGTGCTGGAAGATGGGGACGTGCAGGTGCAGCAGAACGCGGCACTGTCGCTCGGACATATGCAGGAGCGCCGCGCCCTACCGAAGCTCGTCGAGATGCTCAAGGCCCAGGATGCGCAGATTCGCGAGTACGCGGCGGTGGCCTTGGGTCAACTGGAGGATGCGAGGGGGGCTGAACCACTGCTTGCGGCACTGAAAGATGAAGAGGACCGCGTGTGGAAGGCGGCCGCCCGGGCGCTCCCTCGGCTTGGGGAGGGCGCCATTCCAGCGTACATCGGGGCACTGCAGAGCGATGACTCGCGGATCAATGGCTACTCGGGGACGGCGCTGGCCGCGATCGGCGGGCCGGCTGTGGGGCCGCTGGTTGCGCTGCTGGATTCAGACGATGCGCAAGTCCGCAAGCGAGTTATCGTGATCCTGGGCCAGATCGGGGATCAGAGTGCAACGCCGGCCCTGATCGAGGCGTTGAGCGAGCCGGATCTCGACATAGGCCGCCAGGCGGCCTATGCGCTGGGGAGGACGCAAGACCCGCGGGCGGTGCCGCCCCTGATGGAGGTCCTTCGAGCGGGCGACGATGAGGGACGCGAGAACGCGGCGCGCGCGCTGGCCAGGATCGGAGCGCCCGCGGTCGATCCACTCATCCATTCGCTCGGCCACAGCAACCCCGGGGTGCGGGAGCGGGCGGCGTGGGCACTGAAGGAGATACGCGATCCGCGCGCCGTGTCTCCGCTGCTGGCAACGCTTGGCGACGAGGACGGAACGGTGCGGGCGGCGGCCGCGAGCGCGGTGAACTACGCTGTGGAGCAGCGTGTGATTGATGCCCTGCTTGGGGCATTGGACGATCCTGACGAAAAGGTGCGGGAGAGCGCGGCGTCGTCTCTGGGTTGGATGAAGGACAAGCAGGCGGTGGTGCCTTTGATCCTTCTGCTGGGAGACGAAGACGCGGGGGTGAGGGGGATGGCGGCCGGAGGGCTGGGGATGATCGGGGACCCGCTTGCGGCGAAGCCATTGATCGATGTCCTGGAGGACGAGAAGCCGGATGTTCGGAAGTACGCGGCCGGCGCTCTGGGGCGACTGAAGGACCCGCAGGCGACGACAGCCCTAACGACGCATTTGAACGATGAGGATGAGGGCGTTCGGGAGGCGTGCGACTGGGCGCTGGAACAGATAAGTCGCCGGGAGCTGGGGCAGGATGAGCAGTGCCCGGACTGCCCGCGCCGGGGGATGGAGCTGCCGAGGGCGGAGTAGCGCGCCAAGAGGCGTAGGGGCTATTTCATAATCTGTCTATTGGAAGGGTTGCCCGGAACAAGGCCTCTGAGTCATGGATGGATGATCCATGGCACGGAGGCGGTTCCTGACGGATGAGATGTGGGCGAGGATCGACCCCCCTGCTGCCGGAGATGTCCACCGCGCCAAAGGATGGCAGACCATGGCGCGGCAATCGGAAGGTGTTGGAGGGCATCCTGTGGGTTCCGAGCATTGGGGCAGCCCGGGCGGCCCTGTGTCTGTCCCTATAGGACTCTCTGATTAGTCAAGGGCCTTTTTCGGGCTGGTCTGGGATTGACTAGGCGACAAGTTCCTCCGGCTGGGTGGACACGCGTCGCAGTAGCTTGTAGAGCCGCCGTGTCCGATGACGCGCGAGCGCGATGAGGGCGAGTGTCTTGGCATGCGGATCGGACCGGCCGGCCAGCTTCCTCTGGTAGTAGGTTCGTGATTCTGGTTCGTGGGTAGCGGCCGTGCGGGCCGCCTGCGTAACCGCGCGCAGCAGTCGTTTGTTCGTGAAGCGCGAGAGCCGAGAAGAGCCGCGGGATACGCCCGACTTCCGCTTGACTGGGGTGACGCCGCAGTAGGTGGCGAAGCCTGCCTCGCTGGGGAAGTCCGCCATATCGCCTACCTCGGAGACGATGATCGCGGACAGCTCCGGCCCGTACCCGAATTCCGACTGCACCTCTGCCATCGCGGGCAGCGATTCGCCCTGCGCTCGGATAAGGCTGAGTAGATGCCGTCTCTCCGCTACGAGGGCTCGAATCTGCTTCACCAGTGAGCAGATCACCTGGTGGTAGGCCTGCTCAACCTGCGACGGCAAGACGACCTCCGAGAAGGCCTCGATGAGGGTGCGCGCGTGAGTCTCTCCGTAGCGGCCCTGAGTCCACTTGGAGAGGGCTCTGCCGAGCCTGCTCACTCGCGTGCGCTGCAGCTTGGAGATGCACCCATACCGCTCGAGCGTCCCCAGCGCCGCCGCACTGGAGAAGTCCCTGAAGACGCTACAGGCAAGCCACTCCGGGGCATACTCCGCCAGCACCCCGCGAAGACGACTCACGCAACGCCGCATATCCTTGCCCACCGCGTCGGCTCGCCGTGACAGCACACGCAGGGATTGCGTGGTGGGTGTGAGGATCCGGACAGGGGGAAGCTTGGAGGCATTCTGGCGCGCGAACTGTGCGATCACCTGGGCATCGTAGGGATCACTCTTATGCGGTTGCCCCAGAGCCAGGTGAAATCGGTATACTCGAAGCGGCTGAGCGAGAAACACTGGCAAACCGTCAGCTGCGAGCAGACGTAGCAGCGCGGTGGCATTGCCATTGGGCTCCTCGACGGCGAAGTGCACTGGCCGGCCCCGGAGGAAGTGCAGCAGCTTCGCCAGGACACGACGCATGGCCCAGGTGGTATTGAGAACGCGCTTCCTCTCCCAGATGACCGAACCCGACGCGTCAATCGCACACAGCGCGTGAGAGTACCGTCCCACGTCCACTCCCACCCAGACCATACCGGCTTCCATAGCAGCCTCCTCTGTGCTAACATGAGCAGGCCATCCCGCTGATCCACGATTCTCTCAGCGATCCGCCGGCGGGCGGACGCAAATGGCCGATCAGGCACGCGGGACGTTGGGCCGAGGCGGCAATTCGGGTGGAGCAACTTCCGGGCTCGGAAGCGCAGCTTATAGGCAGCCCTACCTCGGCCCCCTGCCTTCTTAGGCTACCGGAAGGCAGGCCCGGCAACAACGCCTCCGTCCGGAACAGAGGCACCGCGCACTTATCATAGCCATTTGAGTCGTCAGCCATCCCCTGGGAGGTGCCCTGCGGAGCGTTGGGCACCGGGCCACTGGCAAGTGGCAGGTCAGGCAGCAGCCTGACTGCGAACCTAGCTCAGCATATGTGGGATCGCGGCCCCATGGCCTCCCCTCACCATTGCCCTCCGCCCAAACGCCCAGATCCAAATATACCTCTTTGGATGGTTCCATCGTCGCTTGACAGCCGCATCACGTCCGAGAGGGTCAGCGCCCGCGCAGGATCACGTTCGCGCCCCGGAGAAGACCCGCAGCGGGATCAGGTCAGTTTGACCACTTCACCTAGGTGCGCTTGCGGCTGCCTGGAGGTCCATGCGTGAGCTCAAGGGTGTTTAGGGATACGGATCGGACAGCACTGCAGGGCCGATCTTCTCGTGAGCGCGCGCGAGCCCGTCGATCACTTCGACGTAGGGTTCGTCCTCAGCTGTGAAGAGGCCTCGGTTGGCCTTGCGCCTCTCGGAGTCGAAGTCGTACCAGATGAACCAGTGGGCGCCGATTATGAAGGGGAGATTGTAGAACTCTGTGGTGACACAGGCGGCCTGACGCGCGCGGTCGGTCTGGGTCTCGACAGTCTGGGGCCAGGACCAGTCCAGGTTGTCCGGGTCGTTGTACAGGCCTGAATCCAGGGACGGCACGGACCACTCACCGATGATGATCGGCCTGCCTGTTAGCTCGTGGGCGGCGCGGAGCCGGTCGATCGTCCACTCGTCGATGCCTGGCTCATTGTTGCCGGGGTAGCAGTTGATGGCGACGGCGTCGAAGCGAGAGTAGAGGTCGAGGTAGCCGAAGTCGTTGAACATGAAGCGAGGGGAGAAGACGAGGCGCCCTGGGTCCTCGGAACGGATGATGTTGAGGGTGACGTCAACGTACTTCTTCACGATCTCGCGGGAGAAGGCATGGAAGTCGTCGTACATCGCGCGATCTCCGATCTGGGGCACGGGCCTTCGGTCCATTACATCCTTGAAGGAGCTGAAGTCCGTTCCCCAGGCCTCGTTCAGCGCATCGAGGTTGGTGTAGCGAGTTCTGAGGAACTCGCGAAACGCCACGGAGCAATGCTTCGCGTACGGGTAGCGGTGTAGGTTCCGGTGGGAAATCTCATTGTCTGCGAACCAGGCAGCGTGCCAGGACTTGCCGCGCACGAGCTGAGCTGTTCGTCGCACGCGGGCGCGATAGTCATCTGCGAACCTGGGGTCGAAGGGGTCGGGGAAGGCGTGGTTGTCGCTCTGAGGCTGGCCCTCGTCATCCAACAGATGGTCGAAGTCGCCCCGTGGGATGCTGGTTTCCATAGTGATGAACGTCGCGAACGGTACCTCTCCCTTGGCCACGAGTTCGTCGTTGATGCGGGACCAGCGCTCGATGTCGGTCCAGCCGGCAAGTGAGTTGGCACGCAGCCTGCGGAGCCAGCAGACGTGCTTCTGGTCTGTCCTTTCCGCGACGTCGTCGGCCCGATGCCACGGGCCATCGGTCCCGACGGAATAGAAGCCTTTGCCGGACGGGCTGATGAGCCACCAGACGCAATCTCGCTCGGCGATCCGGAAGTACTTCCCTTCCTCGAGGCCGGTGGGGGGAGCAGGACGGGCTATCGCCGGTGGCTCTTCGGGGAAGACAAGAGGAGGCGCCTCAGGGGAAACAATGAGATCGGCGAAGAGGGCTCTGCCCTCGGTGATCCGATCCAGGCCCACTGCGATGCGAATGGAATCGGCGCCGGGAGGAGTGCGGCGGAAGACGAACTCGAACGGGGTCCACTCCTCGGCGGATCCGAGGCGTTTCCTTTCCGTGTTGACGCGGTTGTCGCCCCGAAAGAACTGGACCGAGACTGTGACCCCGTTGGCCTCGATGTCCTCAGTGCGGTAGCTGCCGCGAACTAAGCCGCGAAGGATGGGCAGGCTCTCTCTGGATTGAAACCGGGCCCCCCAGTGACCCTCTCTCCAGGGGCCGACGGCGAGCGAGTTGCCCTTGACGGGATCGCAGATGATGCCAAGGTCGGCGGCCTCCTCGGCTGAGACGCCCTCGGGGGGGAAAACGACCTTCTGCCAGACCTCGTCACGGATGGGCACCAAGATGTCGCCTGTCGCCGCGGCGGCGGCCGGGATTAGGCAACAGGCGAGCAACGCGGCGATGTAAAGCATAGCGTTCTGCATAGCCCGTTTCCTCGCGGGTGGGACCGCGTCTTGATCGAGTGCAGATCAGTTCCATGCTGGGATTCAGGGCTCCTGCTCGAACGAAGATCCTGACAGGCACGCCGCGGACAACGAGAAGTGCTTCGTGTGGTGGCGAGAGGGAGAAGTGACGGGTGGTTGTCCTCGGGGTGGTTTTCTGCTCGCGGGTGCGCCCCGACGCGAGCGGCACACTGTCGTTTGCGCAGGCGTCTCAGCTAGCAGACGTCAGTCGTATGGTCGGATGGTGTATCGGTAGGCCGAGCTGCCGGTCTAGCAGTAGCGGACCAGCAGGAGTTCGGTACTCCCGAAGCTGAATCCTGTCGTGTGGGGATCCGTCTCGCACTTCCAGGGCCGTGGCCTACTTCGCGCCGAGCCCCCAGGTCCCCACCTTTGGCCAGGAGTGCCTCAGCCACCGGACCGCCTGTGCGTGTCGACCGGCCGTGAGGCCGGCGTGACTCGATCGGTATCGCTCTTCCCGGGCCGGCCAGGGACCGCCAGGAATGCCCGGATAGCATTTCTAGAGAGGACAGGGACAGTGGTTTACGTCCGCTTGGCATCGAACCGCTTCGGCTCATCCAGGAAACCGGAGAGCCAGTCCCCCTGCCTCGCCTCCAGATACGAAAGGCAGTCGCGTAACCCTTCCGCGACCTGCGCCTCTGCCGGCCGGCTCAGGTCGAGCCCGCACACTTCCGAGAGCGCCCAATCGAGCCCACGCTCGGCGAACTCCTGCGCCAATCGTGCGTCCGCCGAGAACATCTCCCCATGCTCGTCGGTTGCCCGGAACAGGAAGCCGGCGGCCGCCGCCAGCGTCGTCGCAGGTGCCGAAACGCCCTCTTGCGCGTCCATGAGCAGCGCCCCCACCATCCTATCCCCACGCGAGAGCTTCCGGGGAAGATCCCGCCCGACCCGGTAGATCGTATCACCCAAGGCCCTGTTGGAGAACCGCGAGAGCAGGTCCTCGATGTGCTCGTGCTGGTTCGCCTCATCGAACTCCTGCGGATGGCGCCCGATCAGCGCCCGCCCCGACTCCCACATCGCCCGACGCGCCGCCTCCTGAAAATCCGCCTTCTCCACCGCCTCCCAGATATACACCGCTCCGGGGTCCGCCAGGTGGCCCAGATAGGCACAGGCCGCATGTCCGCAGTTGTGGATGAAAGCCTTCCGATCCACGTAGGCGGCCATGTTCTCCTTCGGATCCAGCCCCGGGACATCGGGGATCGGTTTCCTGAAGGCCTTCGCGTCCAAGATCAGCGTGTTATACGCTTCGGCGTACACCAGCAGCGGATCGCGCCGGCGGACCTCCTCGGTCATGATCGGCACCATCTTGCCGATGCTCGTCTCGATCAGGCCCACGGAGTCATCCAGCGGGAAGTCGGCGGGGAGGTGCGCCCGCAGCCCCGCGGCAAAAACATCCGACGCGCGGCGGAGGTTCTCGCAGATGATGATATCTAGCGCCGGCCTCCCCGCTCGCCGCCTCTGCTCCAGGCCGGCCGCGATCGCCGGGTAGATGTGTGGGAGGGCTTTCGGTCCGACCGCCGTCGCCGCGATGGTGGCCTCCGCCACCGCTCGCGCCACGCTGTCCCGATTTCTGCCGTCGACCGCCGACACACCCTCGACCCAGATCGTCTCCGGACGGCGGTCCTTGATCTCCACGCGATAGCGACCCTCCCGATTGAGGGCCGCCACCAACGCCGCGTCCACATCAATGAAGATCACTTCATATCCGGCGCGCGCAAACAACTGACCGACGAACGATCGTCCTATATTGCCGGCGCCGAAGACGATCAGCCTCATCGTCTCTCCCTGCCGTGCCACGTCACCCCTCAGCCCGAAGGAACTCCTGCTCGCGCGCCCCGTCCCAGCCGTCCACCTCCGCCAGCGGCTTCCGCACCGCAGGATAGATGACCCCCTTCCCCTCCAGTTTCTGATCCCTGACCGCCTCTACCAGGTCTCTCGCGGCGTCCAGCCCGCCAACCGCCGCGATGTAGTTTCCCGCGTCGATCGTCCCGTCTCCCAGCAGCGCCACCGCCTTCGCCACATCCGAGGGATCGCCTCCGCTCGACCCCACGGCCATCACCGAATCGTAGTGGATGCGGCGCGAGTCCAACGAGATCATATGGTCGCCGGTCTTGAGACCCCCGAAGAGATTGACGACACCGCCCCGCGCGAGAAGCTCGAAAGCCCGCTCCTGGACTGCCCGGATGCCGAGGGCGACGATGATGTCATCCGCCCCTCGTCCGCCGCTCTCGCTCGCAAGCACCTCCTCAAAACGGTCCGGGACAGTGAGAACAAGTTTCGTCCCCTGCTCGCGCGCCTTCTCCTCCACACCCCCCCGCAGCTTCGCCAGCCGCGCCTGGAGCAGATCGGACACGATGATCGTTTTCGGCCCGTAGCTCAGCGCTACCTCGACGTGCATCCGGCCCATAGGCCCTGCCCCCAGGACGGCCGTGATCCCGCCCGGCTTCAGGCCGATATGAGCCCGCCTGGGAGCGCCCGGCCCCTCCTTGAGAATGTGGACCGAGTGCTCCTGTGCCGAGACCACACACGACAGCGGCTCCGCCAGCGCCGCCGCGAACGACGGCATCTCCGGCGCAGGAAGCGGCAGCAGACAGCCCGTCTCGATGACTTCCTCTGTGATAAGAACGTACTCCGCAAAGAGCCCCTCCAGCGTGTAGCCGATGGCGATCTTGTCCACGCCGGCGGCGTTGTCCCGGTATCGCTCCCGCTGATGGCGCGGCCCCGAGGAAACGGCCGGCTGGACCGCGAAGCGAGAGCCGACCGCGAACGTCTCCGGCAGCCCCTCCCCTACCGCGACCACTGTGATGCACCCCTCGTGCCCGATCGGTATGGGGTGCCGACCCAGGTCCCACCCGTACATCAGCATGTGCTCGCCGCCCTGGTCGATGATCTTGTTGTCCGAGGCGCAGGCGAGCACCGCATCGACCCGCCCGACGAGCTGACCGGGGCCGGGCCGCGGAGCCGGCACTTCATCCAACCGAAGGTTGTCCATTCCGGGTCCGTGCAGCCGCAGCGCCAGCATGCTCTCTGGCAGATCCATCAGCTCGCCCTCTCCACCGCCAGCGCGTAGGCACCTCCCCCGCCGTAGCAGATGGCCGAAAAGCCGCGCCGATGGCCGTACCGCTTCATCGCGTAGAGCAGCGTCGTCGTAATCCGCGCGCCGGCCGACCCCAGTGGATGTCCCAGCGCGATTGCCCCACCGTGCACGTTGATATCCACGCCCTCGAATGCCCGGCGGAACAGCGGAAGCTGTATCCCGAAGGCCTCGTTCGCCTCGGCGATGGTGAAGTCCGTGGGGCGACCGGCCGCCTCGAGCTCGCCGAACAGCATCTCGGCCGCCTTCACCGGCGCAATCAGATACTCGGAGGCCGGGCCGTCGACCCTCGCATAGCCCATCACCCGCGCCATCGGCTCCAGACCCAGCTCCCGCGCGCGGCTCCCCGTGGTGAGCACCACCGCCGCCGCCGAGTCCGCCGGAGTCGAAGAGTTGTACAGCGACGCGAGATCCTCCGGGCTCTCCTCCAACTCCCGCTTCAGCCGCTCCTCCGGCACGAGGTCATCCTCCCCGACCGATCCGGCCGGGACGATCTCATCCCGAAAAAGCCCCTTCGCCACGGCCTCGCGGGCCTTTCGGTGGCTCTCCGCGGCATGCTCGTTCACATCCTCCAGCAGGATTCCATGTGCCGCGGCATAGTCGAGCGCATACTGCCGCATGAACTGCTTCTCCGCAGGCCAGAACAGGCCATCGTACGTCGTCGGGTCCACCAGCCCCGTGCAACCAAGCTGCTCCTCGGCGTTCTCGCTCAGCTGAAAGCGATACGCTCCGGCGCGCTTCACGGACAGTCGTTGTCCCCGCTTGTAGTTCGCGCTATTGCGCCGCAGCGTAGGGCCGACCAGATACGGCGCGTTCGTTCTGGACTCCATGCCGCCCGCGACCGCGACCCGTGCCGTTCCGGCCAAAAGCGATTCCACCGCCAGTCCGATCGCGTCCATCGCCGAGCCGCACACCGACTCCACGGCCCGTGTGTGAGCCTCGGATGGCAGCCCCGCCTTAACAGCAGCCGCCTTCGCAGGCGCCAGACCGAGCCCCGCAGACACCACCAGGCCCATATTGACCGTGTCCACCAGCTTCGGATCGACGCCCGCCCGCGATACCGCCCCCCCGATGGCCAGCGCCCCCAGATCGATCGCGTCGAACTCCGACAGGGCGCCCCGGAAGCGACCCACCGGCGTTCGCGCCGCCGAAACGATGACGATCTCCTTCTCCAGGACGTGAAACATCCTAGCGTCCCACCATCTCTTTCGCCATTAGCGCCACCCTCTCCGGGCTCGGGAGGTTCTCGGATTCGAGAGTGTGTGCCATCGGCGGTGGAATGTCGTACGCGGCCACGATCTGCGCCGGCCCCTTCAGGCTGGAGAAAGCGATCTCCTGGGCTTGGTAGGCGATATGCTCGCCGAAGCAGCCCGTCTTCGGCGCCTGACACACCACGAGCAGCCGGCCGGTCTTCTTCACCGACGCTCCGATGGTCTCCACGTCCAGCGGGATCAGCGTGCGCGGGTCCACCACCTCCGCCTCGATGCCCTCCGCCGCCAACAGCTCCGCCGCCTCCAGTGCCACCTGTGCCATCTTGAGATAGGCGACGATGGTGATGTCCTTCCCCTCCCGCCGCACCACCGCCTCCCCGATCGGCACCGTGTACTCCTCTTCCGGCACGACGCCTTTCTCCGTATAGAGCAGCTGGTGCTCGATGAAGATCACCGGATTGTCGTCCCGGATCGCCGTCTTCAGAAGCCCCTTCGCGTCGTACGGTGTCGAAGGCGCGATGACCTTGAGCCCCGGCACCTGCGTCAGCATCGCCTCCAGGCTCTGCGAATGCTGCCCCGCATAGCCGCGCCCGCCGCCGACTGCGGTCCTCACGACCATCGGCAGCTTCGCCTTGCCGCCGAACATGTACCTCGTCTTCGCCACCTGGTTGGCGGTCTGGTCCATGGTCAGAGGCATGAAGTCGATGTACATGATCTCGGCAACCGGACGGAGACCGCACATCGAGGCCCCCGCCGCCACACCCACTATCGCCGCCTCCGAGATCGGCGCGTTAAACACACGCTCCCGGCCGAACGATTCGAGCAGCCCCACGGTCACCTGAAAGGCGCCTCCGTAGTCCGCCACATCCTCGCCGTAGACGATCACCCGCCGGTCCCTGATCATCTCCTCCCCCAGCGCTTCGCAGACCGCGTGGCGATACATAATCCGTCCCGCGCTATCGCGCCGATACTGGCGCAGGGGCCTCAGAAGCTCCGGCGTCCGAAGGTCATTCGAAACGTCCTCCGAGGTCGAGTCGGCGAACAGCCCCTCGGCAATCGTGCTCGGCGAAGGTTCCGGGCTCTCCAGAGCCGCCTCGAGCGCCTCCCGAATGCGCCCATCCACGCTCGCGCAGAGCGCGCCCGCCTCTTCCTCACTGAGCGCTCCGGCCTCGATGAGCTGCCGCTGGTAGCAGTCGATGGCATCGCACGCGCGCCATGCCGACTCCTCCTCCGGCGTCCGATACTTCACTCGCTGGTCGCTCAGCGAGTGTCCCATGTACCGATAGGTCAGGCACTCCAGCAGCACCGGCCCCTGCTTCGTGCGGCACAGCTCCGCCGCCCTGCTGACGGCATCCCACACCGCCAGCACGTCCATGCCGTTCACGACCTCGGCGTGCATGTTCCGATCGTTGTAGGCCGCGCCCCGCCGGGCGAGACACTCCACCCCGCAGACCTCTCCTCGCTGCTGGCCGGTCATCCCGTACTGGTTGTTCTCGATGAGATAGATCACCGGCAGACCGTGGGGAAGCTGCGACATGACCGCGAAATTGAGGGACTCGTGGAAGATTCCGTTGTTCGCAGCTCCGTCGCCGAACAGGCAGCACACCACCTCGTCCCCTGCCAGCTTCTGCACCGCCAGACCAGCCCCGGTGGCGATCCCCAGAGAGCCGCCCACGATGGCGTTCGCGCCGAGGTGGTTCACATTGAAGTCGGCGATGTGCATACCGCCCCCCCGGCCGCGGCAGTACCCGTCCTCCCGCCCCAGCAGCTCCGCCATCGTCTTCGTCAGGTGTCGCTGGAGCGCTCGCGGAAGCAGCTCCTCTCGGCTTTGCCCCGCGTACTCCTCCCCCATCCACTGCGCAATCCGCTCCGGCTCCATGCGCATCAGCGCGTAGCCGCCCTTGGCGATGGCGTGCCCGTGTCCCCGATGGGTGGACGTGATGTAGTCGTCGCCCCGAAGCGCCGCCATCGTGCCCGCCGCAACTGCCTCCTGGCCAAGCGATAGATGCGTGGCGCCGCTGAACGAGAAACCCTCGTACGGCTTCACACTGCCGTCTTTGAGGGAAACGATCATCTGCTCGAATGAACGAACGGTCAGCATCCATTCCAGCAGAGAGACGGCCTCATCCCGCGTGATCCCCCGTCCTATCTCCTGTGCCGCGGTGCGCTCGTAGCAGAATGCCTTGATCTCACCGAGCGGAATCGGTCGGCACGTGAAATCGGGCAGCACGTCAATCTCTTTGACCATTGTGGGACCCCCTATGAAGCTCCTCTCCCGCGGTCGCCCGGGCCTCTTGTAACAGTATTGACCCTTGCTCCATGACACAGCCGGCCCCGCGCGCGGGCCGGCCTCATTCCTCTCCGACAACCATAATAGAGGCTCTACGAGACCAGTGTCAACCCGCACCGCACCCGAGCCAAAGGGACTCCCCCTCATACGAGCGAAATCCACTTATGCCAGGATCAGACATGTTGGACAGCGGATCCTCGCGACTGACTGAGGAGGGCTCAACGTGCCAGACAGAAGCGCAGATATCGTAGTGGCCGGGCACATCTGCCTGGACATGATACCCGCGTTCGAAGCAGCCGAAGTGAGCCTGAGCACTCTCCTGGTGCCTGGGAAGCTGGTCAACGTAGGGCCGCTCACGACCGCCACCGGAGGGCCCGTGTCCAACACGGGCCTCGCGCTTCACCGCCTTGGATTCCGGGTCCGGCTGATGGGCAAGGTCGGCGACGACGTGGCCGGCAGAGCGATTCTCGAATTGGTGCGACAGCTCGACGCTGCCCTGGCGGAGGGAATGATCGTCACCAAGGAGTCCCCTAGCTCCTATACGGTCGTTCTCAGCCCCGCGGGCGTGGATCGCATCTTCCTGCACTGCCCCGGCGCTAACGACACCTTCGGCGCCGACGATGTCGACTACACCAAGCTCGACGACGCCCGCCTCTTCCACTTCGGCTACCCGCCGCTGATGCGTCGCATGTACGCCGATGGCGGCGGTGAGTTGAGCACCCTCCTCCGACGCGTGAAGGAGCGCGGGGTGACCACCTCGCTCGACATGGCCCGACCCGATCCCGCCTCCGAAGCCGGCCGCGCCGACTGGCGCACGATCCTCAGCCGCTCCCTTCCCCACGTCGACGTGTTCCTGCCCAGCTTCGACGAAACGCTCTTCATGCTCGACCGTCCACGCTTCGATGACTTGGAGCGTCATAGCCCTGACGGAGACCTCAACTCCAGCGCCGGCGGCCCGGTCCTGCGAGCGCTCGCCGACGAGCTGATAGGCATGGGAGCGGCCATCGTCGGCATCAAGCTCGGCACGCAGGGCCTCTACCTGCGCACAACCAAGGACCCCGCACGGCTCGCCTCAGCCGGACGCTGTTCACCGGCCCAGGTGGACGACTGGTCCGATCGAGAGCTGCTGGCCCCCTGTTTCGCGGTAGATGTCGTCGGCACAACCGGGTCGGGCGACTGCACCATCGCAGGATTCCTGGGCGGCTTGCTGAAGGCACTTCCGCCGGAAGAGACGATGACCGCCGCAGTCGCGGTCGGCGCCTGCAATGTGGAGAAGGCCGACGCCACCAGCGGGATTCCGCACTGGTCAGCTGTTCAGAAGCGCCTCAATGCCGCCTGGGCAAGGCGACCTGTTTCCTGCAGCCTCCCGGGATGGACCTGGGACGAGCAGCAGCTGATCTGGCGTGCCGACTGAATCACAAGAGAGAGGGAAGACGATGAGGAGAAGCGAGGTCGAGCGCGCGTGCTGTCCAGAAACTCATCGGCGTGGATCTTGTACTCCGCAAATACTCATCGGGGCTTCCAGAGAGCGCCTTGCATAGCTGGATTCGGAAGGCGACCCCGAGCTTCCTGCTCTCCACCTCACACCAGTCTCGCACAAACGCGTGGACTCTGCCTGTGAGTTGTGCGCGGACGCGGTCGAGCGCAGGCGCGGCCCTTGGGCAGGTCACTTGAGCTGAAACAATCAAGTCGGTTGGTCGACCGCGCGCTCAAGCTGTGGCGCGGAAGTACTCCTGGTGGAGGCCCCCGAGGATCGGGCGGGATCGGATGGCATCATCCGAGGACAGCAATCGTGGCTGGGGCAGCGGCGTTTCCTGATCCAGCCCTTGATGTGGTCGAGCACGGTGGTGGTAATCGATGTACTCACGAAGCACCCACCTCAGGTGCTTCTCGTCCAGGATGATCAGGTGGTTGAGGCACTCCTGCCGCAAGGTGCGAATGAGCCTCTCCACCTAGCCGTTGCACTGGGGGCGGCCCGCGGGGATCTGGATCGTGCAAATGTCACGGGCGGAGGTCCGGCAGGCGAAAGTCTGGCCGTACAGAGGGTCCCCGTCCCGGATGAGGAACCGGGGAGCCTGCTCAAAGGGCGTCGCCTCCACGATCTGTTGAGCCACCCAGACATCCGAGGGCTGATCGCTGATATGGAAGTGCACTACGCGGCGGCGCGCATCGGCCAACACGACAAACACGTAGAGTGTCTTGAATCCGATGGTCTTCACCCGGAGCCAGTCACAGGCCCCGATGTAGGGACCTTCAGCTCTCAGGAAGGCCATCCAGCCTGCGGAGCGAGGGCTGGGAGAGCGGTCTCCCATGTACTTGGCGACGCTTCGAGGGGAGACATCGATGCCGAGCTTGCCCAACTCTCCCGCGATGCGGTCCTGTCCCCAGAGCGGGTTGTCGGCGGCTATGAGCCGAATGAGGTCCCGCAGGTGCTCCGGCAACGCAGGCCGACCTGGCCATCTGCTCTGCCGTCGCTGCCACCAGCGGCCCAGCTTGCGGTGCTACGCAACAACCGTCTCCGGCTTCACGATTACCAACGCGTCACGCCACCTGGGCCAACGTCTCCGCAGCATCACCCAAAACCGCCGATCCTCGTCGGTGAGCTGCAAACGCTTCCCGCCCTGCTGCCGCTGGTACACCTCCAGCTGTTGTTCGAGCGCCACGATCCGAAAGCACTGATCCCGGCGGCTAAAGAACAACAACGGGATCATCCAGAACAGCGTCCGCATGAGCATCCACTCACCCCCAGGCAAAGGTCAGGGCCTCGGAGGTTCGGCGCCGCAGACGCTGGTGCCTTGCCGAGTGCACGTGGATCGTCCCTCAACAGGACGTAGCCTTAGGAGTATCGAACTCGCTCCATAGCGCCGTTCAGGTGTGCCGATGAGTATTTGCGGAGTACACCCCCCACACCCACGAGCGCCGGGTCGGTTCCGACACTGTTCGACAGCCTAATGAGGTCCGCTAAAGCTCTGTCCATCAGTCTGACTCTTCGCTTCCGTATTGCCTGAGCAGCTCCGCCTCCGCCTCCGCCGTCCATCTGCCGTTCGAGAGATGCCGCGCCACCTCCGGCATCCGCTCTCCCATGGCTGCCAATGGCGTCAGCCCGAGCCCCTGGCACGACGGGTAGATGATGATCTTTCCACCGGCCTCGCGATTCGCCACCGCTCGCAGCCCCGCCTCGCCTCCCTCCAGTCCCGCCACGGCGTACACTGACAGGTTCGTGTCCAGCGCCCGCGAGGAAAGCTTCGCGAGCACCGCCCTCATATCTTCGACTCGGGAGCCACTTGTGCCAATGGCATACACGTGCTTCCGGACGTAGGCATTGAGGTCCGTCGCCACGGTCGAAGCCGGCGGCATCCCCGCGAAGACGTTGATAATCGCCCCCTCGGCCGCCTCGGCCACGGCCTGCGCCACCAAAGCCGATGACGGGACCATCACTACCACGTAGCTCAACGCCTCCGAGGGGTTGTCTCGCGAGGACAGTACCGCCGCAAAGCCGAGCCCGCGTTCCGCCGCCAGCGGCTCTGCGAGGCGCTTCAGCTCCTCCAGCCGACTCCCATCCAGGTCGAGCGCACATACGCTCACGCCCTCCACGCCCTGGCAGAGATCGCGCACGACGTGCATCACCCCCATCGGGCCCGCCGCCCCAATCACCCCGATCCGGTCTCCTGCGCGAATCTCGCCGGAGGCGGGGATCGCTTCCATAGCCCTCGTGGGGTCGTCCCCCGTTGTGCCGACCAGCCGTATCCCGCCATAGTGCACCCGCCCAAACGGCGTCTCCACCAGGCGCGCGAAGACCCCTCCACAGAGCGCCAGCACCAACAGTCCACCCGGCGCCAGTTTGGGGAAGAGGGCCTCCACGAGTTCCGCGCCGGCCCCGAAGCAGATGATATCATCACAGCTTCCGTCGGCGATTCCCCCCACGCTCCGCGCTCTCTCGACGCGGGCGGAGAAGCTGGACGGCATCGAATGGGGGGAGAGCCAGATGATTTCGGCTGGCTCCCCGTACCGCCGAATCGTCTCCGTGAGCGCTCCCGCCGCCGGCTCGGCCGGACCAGCAAGCAGCATCCTGCCGCCCGTGCGGAAACCTCGCCGCTCTCGCACCAGGTAGGCCTGCTCGACGCATGCCCACGGCTCCACCAGCGCCAACGCCGAGGCCGACAGCTCCTCCGGTACAGGGAGTAGCATCGATTCTCCCTCGGGAGAGGTGATGACGCGCTCGTCCATGAGCACGTATTCCTGTAGCGCCCCCTCGAAGTCGTAGCCGAAGGCGGCATTGGAGGAGGCCGTGCGCAGCCAGCGGTAATCCGTCTGCACCAGTCTGCGATCACCAGGTATGCAGCTCGTCACCTGCTCGCCTACCGCCCATACCCGCACGACAGCCTCGTGCCCCGGCACGGTCGGCGCGGAACCAGGCACATAGCTCGGGATCTCCGCCAGCACCTCTGGACCGATGCCCGATATGATCTCCGACTTGCGGGCATGTCTGTCGAAATCCTTGAGCAGCTTCAGGTCCGAGAAGCATAGTCCCGCTGCCTCCACACGGCACAGCAATTGATGTGGACCGGGCTTGGGCACCGGCTTCGCCGGGTTGAACCGGAGCTCGTTCGGACCCGTCAGCTGAACCGCCTGCTGCGTCTCGGGGAACTCTCGCATCACGCCTCTGCCTGCTGGCTCAGTGTCTTCAGGATGCTGTCCGGTGCGGCCGACTCGTCCAGGCCGGGCAGGGAAAGCTCTTCCGCCGGATCGACAAGCCTGCCCGCCGCCTCGTAGAATTCGTTCTTCTCGCCCCGGTCCCCGAGAGACCTCTGCGCCCAGGCGCTCGTGTACCCTAGTCCGGCCGCCCGCTGCAGGACCGTATGCCCGTAGGCGATGTAGGCGCCCCTGACAAGGGTTGGCACCAGCGGTTTCAACTCCATCGAGTTGAAATCGTCCACGAACTTCTGGCCAGGGCTGTTCATCTCCGTGCCCGCGAACAACGGCAACTGGCGGTGCTCGGCCAGCGCGACGATCTCTCGCAGTTTCGCAAGGCGCGTGTTGTCCTTCCCGGGCGTGTAGTTTCGGTCTGGAATGATGTTAAGGGCCGCTGCGCCGAGGCCAACGACCGTGTCGATCAGCCGCTCCGCGTCCCTCTCCCCGTCCGACATGCCGTCCAGCCAGGCGTAGGTCGGGATGCCTCCAGCCTTTGTGATGAAGTCGTTCATATCCTTCATCGTCGGAAATGAGCCGGTGTCCGGCTGCATGTATCCCGGCCCGCCTCGCTTCATCAGCTTCGCGCGGATCGCTTGCTGCAAGTCTAGACCCTCGGGAAGATCGAGCCCGGCCGCCTCGACTCCGAGTTTCCCACTCCAGAACCCGGTCAGGCTGCGTCCGTCGGCGAAGACCTGGTGCGCCTTGCGAGCGTAGGCCAGACAGATGTGGCGCTCAGTGGCATTGCCGGAGGGCGTGAGCGGCAGGACATCTCCCTCGTAGTCAAGCTCTACAGGCGCAAGATGAGGATTGACCCGTTCGACAAGCTGCCGATTGCGCTCGGCGGAGGTGGCGCGCAATCCAGCCAGGAATGCAGCCGAGCCACTATCGAGGTCAGTGTGTGTGAATCCCATTCCCATGTGATAGCAGATGCCCGGCTCGCCGGGAGAGTTCACCACTTTGCCCGCGTAGCCCGGAAGGAAGACGCGTGTCTCTATCCCCACGCAGGTCCGCAGCCCGAGCAGTCGACCTGCCTCCAGGAACTCCGCCAGCCCGTCCAGGACATCGAAATCGACGATTCCCGCCACGGCCAGCTCCGCCCCCCGCGCCAGCCAGGCAATCATGGACGGGGAATACCCGCAGGCGTTGTAGGAGAAGAAGGTGTGGTAATGGAGGTTCACTGCGTCAGCAATCTGCGCGGTCGGCAGGACTCTCCTCTGCTGACGCACTGCAAGCGCGCGGAGCGCTGACGCACGCGTCCCGGAGCGGAAGCTGTCGAGTTCTCGTTCGAGCGCCTCGACGTCACAAGATCGGCCCGGCGACGCCATTCAGAACTCCCTCTGTCTTTTTGTCGGAAGATGAACCCGCCTGAAGTGGTTACTTCGCTGTGGAACCGCCGTAGCCTTGCTCTGAGGGCATTGCTGGCGTGTCGTGGGCATCCCATGTCCCACGAGGATGAACCCGCGGGCCCGTTGTCAGGTGTCTCTGAGATAGCTGCCCCGGGCTCATATCGCTCCTTACGAAGCCACTGAGGATGGCGTCACGATCGCTTGACTAGGACATATGGCGCTTTCATAGATGGTACACTTCGGGTCACCAGCGATGACAAGGCTGAGCTACGGGACAGCCAAGCAGCCCTCTGGAGCCCGTCAGCGCCGCCGATGAGTATTTGCGCACTACAGTTGCCGCTACTGCGGCTGCCCTGCTCCTGCGCCCACATCACCACCCGTAGTCGCTCTTCCACCCTCGCCCGCTGCTTCATCTAACTCACTTCCGTCCTCCTCAAGTGATCTGTTCACTTTTGGAATTACAGCTTCGTCCCATCTTGAGAGTTACACAACACCGGGCGATAGGGAGGAAGGGCGGGCCGCGACGGAGAAGAGCGTGGTGCGGCTGAATGGAGCGCACGCGCGACGTCACGAACTCAGTGGCTGAGCCAGCGGGAGGAAGACAGGTGGACAGAGCAAGCAATCCGTTTCATTGGCGAGGTACTGTCACAGATCCGGACGCTTTTGTGGGCCGCGAGCGGGAGATGACGAGTATCTTCGCGCGGCTGCAGACGCTAGCGTGCGTGTCAGTGGTGGGCGAGCGGCGGATCGGGAAGTCGTCACTGGCCCATAACGCATGTTTGCGGGCGCCGAAGCAACTGGGATCGGAATGCCGGTCCGCGTTCGTGGACCTGCTGAGCTCGCGTCATCATACGCTGGACGGGCTGTTGAAGTCGATCATGGAGGGCCTGGGAGAGAGCGGGTGGGAGTCGAAGGGCCAGTCGGCGGCTGAGAAGCTGGCCTCGTTTGAGGAGGCGATCCGGGAGTTGCGAAGGGGTGGGTGCATGCCGGTGGTGTTCTTGGACGAGTTCGAAGGACTTGCCTCTCGCGTAGCGCAGTTCGGCGACGACCTGCTGGAGTCTTGGCGGAGCCTGGGCAACGACGGGCAGATCGGGTTCCTAGCTACCTCGGCTCAGTCGCTGGAGCAGGTGACGAAGCAGTCGGACTTGACGTCGAGCTTCTACAACATCTTCGCACAGATGCGATTGGAGGAGTTCCGGGAGCAAGAGGCACAGGACTTCGCGCGGCGAGCGATGCGCGTGGGTAGGCTGGAGGCAGGGGACGACACGTTCGTTCTGCGGGTGGGGGGGCAGCATCCGCTCCGCCTGCAGGTAGCGGCCTGGCATATCTACGAAGCGCGGCAAACGGGGGAGGTGGACTTCGGCGCGCTGGCGGACCAGGCGGAGGCGGAGATCGCGGGGATGATGCGGTCGTAGCCGGGCAGCGCGAGCCGGCGGGCGGCGGCCGCGCTTCTGCAGAGGTGCTGACTTGACGGCAGAGAGCTCCCTGGCGAGTCTTTACCGAGTCTTCTGCCAACCGACGGCCTTTGCCGCGGAAGTGGGAGGCCGCGGCTTATGGGGGCGGTTTGCGCTCATGCTGCGCATGCTTCCTGCCATGGTGATCGCGCAGGTGGCGATGGTGGGCGTCCTGGTGCTGGCCGCGTCGCCGGTGCTTGGAGAGATCAACCTGGTGCTGTGGATCCGGAGCGGGGCGGTGGGCCTGCTGATCGGGATCGCCTGGGGGACAGTGTGGAGTCCCGTCATGGGGGTGGCCTGGGGAGTGCTGTGGGGGGGGACGACATGGATGGTGGCCTATGTCGCGCTGCCGCTGATTCCGGAGGTCCCGCAGGGACTGGTGCCAGCGCTGCGCACCGGGATTCCGCTGGGCTTTGTGTTCGGAGTTGGCCTGGGGTTGGCAGCCCCGACCGCCCGGGGGGCGCTGTCGGGTCTGGTGGTCGCCATAGTGTTCGGGGTGATCGTCGGGGCCCACGGCCGGGGGGAGGGGCTCGTTGAGTTACTGTCGCGGTTCCTCATCGGGTACTCAGGAGTCTTCATCGTCCTGATCAGCTTTCTGATCGGGTACTTCCGCGCAGAGTGGTATCCCATCGATGCCGCCGCCACGCTGTGGTACCTTGCCCGGGCGCGCCGTGGGCTGGCAGGCGCACAGGCACTCTTCCGGCGGTCGCCGATCTACTGGCGGGAACCGATCTGGCTGCCGCTGATGGGCCTGAAACCGTTCCTCCGTGTGATCGATGAGCAAAGCCCGGAAGTGGTGCTGGAGGAGTGCCTCTTTGTGATACTGGAACGACCGACGCAAGCGCGTTCGGCGCGGACGGCGCTTATGGAGATCAGCAGCCGACACATAGCGGCGCCCAACACGGTGCGCGAGATCGCCGAGATCGCAGACCAGATCGGGGGGGGCAAGACGGCGGCGTTCCAGAGAGGCGCTGATCGGGCGCAGATCCCGGGCTATCTCGCGAGGGTCGTGCCGGCCTTCGAGGAGCTGTCGCGGCATGCGCAGCAGCACATGGCCGCCACACTCCCCCACAACCGGAGACGAGCGCTGGAGCGGCTGCGGGACGGCGCGGACAGCCTGGCGAAGGATCTCGCCATGACTGGGAGCCCGTTTGCCGGTATGTGGGCGATGGCGGCGCGGAAGTGGCGGGAGGTAGCGACGGCCGGACTGGCGCCACTGGAAGCGCAGACCCCCGGTTACATCCACAATCCCTTCGTGTTCGGGCAGCCCATAGAGGAAACAGAAAGCAACCTGTTCGTTGGGCGACGAGAGGTCGTGCGGGAGATCGAGATGAGCCTGCTGGGCGCTGCGCAGAAGCCAGCGCTGGTGCTGTGGGGACCGCGGCGGATGGGGAAGACTTCCGTGTTGTTGCAGCTCCCGCGATTGCTGGGTGAGCAGTTCGTGCCGGCGTTCGTGGACATGCAGGCGATGCAGGTGCGGGAGAGCGTAGTGGCGTTCTTCCGAAGTCTGTCGGCAGCCGCGGCAACCGGAATGCGGCGGAGGGGGCTAGAGATAGAGCCCCTGGCGGCAGCCGACCTTGAGGCGAGCCCCTTTGGCACCTTCGCCGGTTGGGTGGAGGAGCTGGAGCAACTGCTGGGAGACAGGCGCTATCTGCTGCTCTGCCTGGACGAGTTCGAACGCCTGGAGAAATCGATCCGCGAGGGGAAGCTGCCGGAGGAGTTGATGGATGAGATCCGCCATATGATCCAGCATCACGCGCGGGTGGTGCTGCTGTTCGCAGGGTCGCACAGGCCGGATGAGATGGAGCTGAACTGGCCGGACGCGTTGATCAGCACGCGGACGATCCGGGTGAGCTACCTAGGTGAAGACGAGGCGCGGCAGCTGATCACGAAGCCGGTGCCGGACTTCGAGATGCAGTTCGGGCCAGGGGCTGTAGAGCGGATCCTGGAGGCGACGCGGTGCCAGCCGTACCTGGTCCAGGCCGTATGCTTCGAACTGGTCAACGCGCTGAACGTGGCGGGGAGGCGAGAGGCAATAGTGGACGATGTGACAGAGGCGGTAGGCCTCGCACTGGAGAGCACACATCTGTATCTGGCGGAGATGTGGAGGCAACTCAGCGAGCGGCAGCGGCTGCTGCTCAAGTACATGGCTGACCGAGAGCCCGGAGCAGACTCAGAGGAACTTGCAGAGGCCATCGGGGGCGACGTCGGTGCCGCCGAATCTGACCTCAGGGCTATGGCGAAGCTGAGCCTACTGGAGGTTGGCGAGGATCCCGCCCGGTGGCAGTTTCAGGTGCCGATGGTGGCGACGTGGGTGCAACGCCGCTGAGTGACCTCTACGGCGATCGCACGGCGGGATACCCGCGACATCTGGGTCACTGCCGTGATGCTCCAACTTGCTGCGGAGCTTTGGCTCGTCGTTGGAGGATCACCAGTCACGAGCACGTGCCTGTCTCCGTGACTGCTTCGAGTACCTCTGCAGGGGCCAACCGTACTGCACCATAACTCATCCGGGAGCCCAAAGGGAGTGTGGCCTGGCTGGCGGCGATCGGGTTGGGGACTCGCCTGAGGAAACCGGGTGTAGTGGTTACTTCGCTGTGGAACCGCCGTAGCCTTGCTCTGAGGGCATTGCTGGCGTGTCGTGGGCATCCCATGTCCCACGAGGATGAACCCGCGGGCCCGTTGTCAGGTGTCTCTGAGACAGCTGCCCCGGGCTCATATCGCTCCTTACGAAGCCACTGAGGATGGCGTCACGATCGCTTGACTAGGACACGCGGCTTCTTCTCTTCAGGCTCTCGGGCCGCAGCAGCGGGCGCGCCTGCGGGTCGTGGTCGAGGTCGCAGCAGGATGTTGCGCACCGCAGAGGCCGCCAGAAAGATGCCCAGTGTTCCCAAGACCATGGCAATGCGGCGCCGCCCCCAGCCAGGATTCGCCGAGGCCATCTCCCATACCAGCCCCTCCAGCGCCTCCGAAGTCCGACGCATCGATAGCTGGCACTTGCGTCCGCAAAGCCCGATCCCATCCTGGAGCCGCCGCAGCCACCGCCAGACGGTGGAGCGCGCCACCCCAAGGCACTTGGGGATCTGCCGCCGCGGGATGCCGAAGTACTCGATGCACCACAGGATATGGAGCCGCTCTGCCGGCGAGTAGGGCCTGCGGATGTTGGCTGCCTTCAGGCGCCGCTCCGCGCAGGCCAGCCGCTCGGCCAGGAACTCGACTGTGTCCCGAAGCACAACGTTCTCGGCGTGCACGTCCGCGACATTGCCCGAAGCCTCTGCGGCCTGCTCCAGGCCCAGCCGCCAACTCCGCCCCGCCCATCGGGCACTGAGCAGGACTGCCTTCATCACCAGACAGATCGAAGTCCCAGCTGCTTCCACGTGGGTTCATCCTCCAGCGAAATGGAGTGCCCACGATACAGCAGAGAGTTCGTCAGAGCAAGGCTGGAACGGTTCTACGGCAAAGCAACCACTTCACCTGGGCTCAGATTCGGGATCACGACTCCCTATCTCAGCTCAGACGCCGGCTGCATACCGTCGGCTCTTCCCCACACCCATACGGGCCAGCGGCATGGATGTCTGCACCTACAATCATGTTATACCACAGCAAGGGCTGGACTGCAAACGCGTGTCCTCACACGGTAGTGTATCATCGAGTGTGTAGAAAGGGATTAGGCCAGGGAGAGGGTGGAGGAAACTGCACTCATCATCGAACTCTCTCCGCCATCGGACGGAGTTTCGATTCCCGATTCGCAGTCCGCGTGGGAATCGAACCGTTCTCCGGTCCGACGGGCACGCGGACGGACCGTCTTACCCTCACCCCGCGGGCATGCTCGCCCTCTTGCCATCATCCCTGAGGTCAAGGGCATCATACGGGTCGCCAAACCGGTGTCCCAAGCCCACTTAACACTGACACCGTGTCTGACCCACCCGCATTGCTCACCGTCAGGCTCACCGTGTACGTCCCCTCACTGGTGTAAGTGTGACTCGGGTGCTGTGCCGTGGAAGTCCCATCATCCCCAAATCTCCATGACCAGGAGGTCGGCGAGTGCGTCGACAAGTCTGTGAACTCCACCGTCAGCGGCGCTTCGCCGCTCGCCAGCGATGCCGCGAAGTCCGCCTGAGGACCCCCGTTGCCATACTCCGGGAAGATCACCAGGCCCCAGCCGCAGTCGGCTAGATAGACGTATCCGCCCGCCACCGCTACGCCCTGGGCCTCGCCCGGGGTGTCCCAGAAGCCCACCTCCACCGGGGCCGCCGGGTCCGAGATGTCGATCACCCGCACACCCGCATCGCCGTCGGCCACATAGGCGTAGCCCTCAGCCACCGCCACGCTCAAGGCCCAAGTGAGCGTGCCCAAGGAGCCCACCTTCACCGGGGCCGCCGGGTCGGAGATGTCGATCACCCGCAGCCCCCCATAGCCGTCGGCCATATAGGCGTAGCCCCCAGCTACCGCCACGCCCCAGGCGGCATCCGGGGTGTCACAGGAGCCCACCTCCATCGGGGCCGCCGGGTCGGAGATGTCGATCACCCGCAGCCCCCCATAGCCGTCGGCCACATAGGCGTAGCCCCCAGCCACCGCCACGCCATGGGCGCAGCCCGGAGTGTCCCAGGAGCCCACCTCCACCGGGGCCGCCGGGTCCGAGATGTCGATCACCCGCAGCCCCTCCTCGGCGTCGGCCACGTAGGCGTAGGCCCCGGCCGCCGCCACACCAAAGGCGATCCCCGGGGTGTCCCAGGAGCCCACCTGCGCCGGGAACGCCGGGTCGGAGATGTCGATGACCGTGAAGGCGGCTTCTGCGGCCACGTAGGCGTAGTCGCCCTGCACTGCCACGTCGCCAGGTGTCCCCCCAGCCAACTGCCCCACCGGCGGCCAAGTGCCACCCTCGGCATGGGCAGCGTGGGGTGCGACCAGCAAGAGACCAAGTAGAAGTCCAACGCTCAGTGACCAGTAACGACGCTTCATCTGACCTAGCTCAGCCCGATGGCAACTGCCCATGTCCCATCCTCCCGCTGATTGCCGAGGGTCGAGGACCGGGTGGTAGAATGACAGAGTTGGGACCGGGCCTGTGCGAGTGTACAAGCGCCGGCCGAAGGCTGCAGATCGTACTGCGTGAAGTGCTTACTCGCCAGTGGACCTACTTCGGTGAGAGCGCCTCATTCTCCTGCCACGTTAGCCGGTCCCGCCAACACAGGCAGGTCGTTGACGGAGACCGATCGATGTCCGTCCAGCACATCGGGCGGGTTGCGGCGTCCAGTCAGTTGGCGTGCGTGCCCACAATGTTGGCTATGGCGCGGAGTCAACCTGAGCCAGCCCACGACCCGCTCAGGGCGGTCCTACCGGCGGTCGACACACGCATCAGGCTTCGTCGAGAAGGGGATCGGCTCCTTCGGGCGCGGTGCTACGAGGCCGACGGCGGCCCTGAGGCCGCGGGCGTGGGTGCCGCCGTCTTGGGCGGAACTGCGCCCTTCTCAGCATTCCGGCGGAACGGGCCCAGAAACGGCGCACGAGGTTGGCTTCAGGGGTCCGTTCGGGAGCGAGGTGGTGGTAGGAGCGCGGCGCTGTCGGGGCGGAGGGGAGGGGCGACGTCCCCCCCAGGAACTTCCCACGGCCTGCTTGACTTGTTGGTTCAGAATAATTATAATCCTCAGTATAATACATGGAATCATAACAGTGAGGACATCGACATGTTCGTGAACCGTGAGGGCGAGCTGGCCTGGCTGGAGGAGCGCCACCGGAGTAGGCAGGCTGAGCTGCTGGTGCTCTATGGCCGCCGGCGCATCGGCAAATCGGCCCTGCTGCGGGAGTTCTGCCAGGACAAGGCCCACGTCTACTTCGTCGCCTCTCAGGTGCGTGAGCCCGACAACCTCGATCAGTTCCGCGAGGCCCTCGCCGCCGGCCACCCCGACCCGCTGCTGGACTCTCTCCAATTCAACTCCTGGGAGGCGGCCCTCGCCTATGTCACGCGGCTGGCCGAGAAAGAACGGTTCGTCGTCGTGCTCGACGAGTTCCCGTACCTCTGCCAGGACAACCCGGCCTTGCCCTCCCTGCTGCAGCGCTGGTGGGACACGTCCGGCAAGTCATCTCGCCTCGCGTTGGTGCTCTGTGGCTCGCAGATCGGCTTCATGGAGCGGGAGGTGCTGGCCGAGCGGTCTCCTCTGTTCGGGCGGCGTACCGGCCAGAGCCGGCTCGGCCCGCTGCTTCCCTGGGAGGCGGCCCGCTTCGTCCCCGGCTGGCCCGTTCGCGATCAGCTCACAACCTTCGGCATCTTCGGGGGCGTGCCGGCCTACCTGGAGCGCGTGCAGCCGAAGCAGTCACTGAGGGAGAACCTGCTGCGGGAGGCGCTCCAGCCGCAGGGATTCCTCTACGACGAGGTGCACTTCCTGCTGCGTACGGAGCTCACGCAGATCAGCACCTACCTCAGCCTGTTAAAGGCGGTGGCCGGCGGCGCCACACGTCTGACCGAGATCGCAAATCGGGCCGGCATCCCGGCGACGGCGGCCTCCCGCTACCTGACGACGCTGCGGGAACTCGGGCTGGTGCGCAGGGACGTGCCTTTCACGGAGCGGAGTCCCGAGAAGAGCAAGCGCGGCCTCTACCTCGTGGCCGATCCCTTCGTGTCGTTCTGGTGCCGGTTCATCCTGCCCCACCAGAGCCTGATCCAGGCGGGCCAGGGCAAGACGGTATGGCGGGAGTTGATTCGGCCCCATCTCGACACCCACTTGGGGATGATCTTCGAGGAAGTCTGCCGCCAGTACGTCCTGCACCGCTGGGCCGCGGAGCAGGGCGCGACGCCGATCCGCGTGGGGCGGGTGTGGGCCGGTGACTACGATCTGGACGTGGTGGCAGAGCTTGCCGATGGCCGCGCCCGCTCCCTGCTGGTGGGAGAGTGCAAGTGGTGGAGATCGCCGGTGGGCGCAAACGTGCTGCGTGACCTGCGGGAAAGAGCCGCCCGTCTGGAGGCCGCATCGGGCCGGCAGACACGCCTGGCGATCTTCTCCCTGTCGGGTTTCACGGACGAATTGCGGTCGGTGGCAGAACAGGAGAACACGGCCCTGATCTCCGCCGAGGAACTGGTGGGTCGGCCGTAGGAGCGGATACAGCGCCGCTGGCATTCACGTCTGGCCGGGAGGCTCCGTCGAGCAGATCCCCGGCATCTCAACCACTTGAGCCTGCAGGTCCTCGACTTCCAAATGGGTGTAGCACTGGGTTGTGGTCACCCAGGCGTGGCCCAGCAGCTCCTGCACGGCTCGGATATTGGGCCGGGCGCGGAGGGCGTGGGTGGCGAAGGTGTGGCGCAGCAGGTGAGGGCCTGAGCGATCGGTGATGCCGGCCGCCCGCAGATACCGGTTCACCAGCAGCGCAATGCCGCGCACGGAGAATCGGCCGCTGCTGCGATTCAAGAAGAGCGCAGGCTCCGCATCATCCCGGTCGGCGAGATAGGCCAGCAGCGCATCGGCCGCGGGGCGGTTTATGGGCAGCCGGTGGAGCCGCCGCCCCTTGCCCACCACCTGCAGCACACCCCAGCCCTCGGCTGGTAGGCGCACATCCTCGCGGTTCAGGGCACACAGCTCGCCGACCCTCAGGCCGGTGTTGTAGAGCACCGTCAGGATGGCACGGTCCCTCCGGCCCACGTCGGTATCGGAGGAGGGCAGGGAGAGCAGACGCGGGACCTCGGGCACTGTGAGATGCTTGGGGGCCAGGGCTGGACCCAGGCGGATCGAGCGCAGCGCCTGCGCGGGGTTCTGCTCCAGCCGTCCCTCTTCGAAGAGGAAGCGGAAGAAGGAGCGCGTGGCCCCGATGGCGCGGTTGATGGTGGAAGGGGATCGGCCGGCAGCCAACTGCTGGCGGAAGTGGTCCCGCAGGTCGGCGGGGCGCACTTCGGAAAGCGGTCCGGGTAGCGCCGCCATCAGCGCCTCCAAGTCTCGACGGTAGGCCCCTATCGAGTGCGCCGACCGCCCCTCCAGCTCCAGCGCGCCCAGGAACTCCTCCAGTAGCTTCGCGTCGGACTGCCCGTCCTGCCGCGGTTTCCTCGCCATCGTCGCCTCCTCCTGGCTCTGATCGTACTTCCGATAAGCCATTAGGGAGGATGTTGGCCAGATTATGCAAGCCATTTGTTCGTGTTCTGTCGCGTTGGCCAGACGCCAGTGGCGGCTCTCTGGGGGCGAAAGGGCGCAGCCAGGAAACAGCGCCTATCGTTCGAGGGTCCACAGGCGGGACGACAGGCCGCCCAAACGCGGCGACAACGCCGCGAACAGCAGGAAGCCGAGAGGAGGGACGCCAACCGACGGCCGAAAGCCCCACACAGGGGCACGTGGCGCGTCGTCTGGCCATGGTGTTCGCCGGTTCGACTCCGGGGCCCGCATCGCAGTGATTGGCACACTGCTGGCGAAGTGGTCACACGTGCGGCTGCGCTCTGTGGGAGGGAAGGGCTGTCAATCGGCATCCAAAACTGACCCACCATCGGCGGCCAATATTGACCCACCCAGAATGGTGGTTTAGCGCGCCTTGCTCTTGGCGTTTCTGGTTTTGATCCTCCAGCTTTGGTTGCCGGTCTCGACGATGTCGCAGTGATGGGTGAGGCGGTCCAGCAGGGCGGTGGTCATCTTCGCATCCCCGAATACCTGGGGCCACTCTCCGAAGGTGAGGTTGGTGGTGATGATGAGCGAGGTCCGCTCGTAGAGCTTCGACACCAGGTGAAAGAGCAGTTGCCCCCCGTTGCTGGAGAAGGGCAGGTAGCCGAGTTCGTCGAGGATGACCAGATCGATCCGAGCCAGCCTTTCCGCGGTGCGCCCGCCCTGGCCAGCCAGCTTCTCCTGTTCCAGCCGGTTGACCAGATCCAGCAGATTGTAGAAGCGGACCCGGTGCCCGTCTCGGATAGCCTGGCGGCCGATGGCAATGGCGAGGTGGGTCTTGCCGGTGCCCGTGCCACCCACGAAGATCACGTTCGTATGCTGGGCCAGGAAAGCGCCTTCGCACAGGGACCTGAGGCGGGGCTCTTCCTGGGGCAGCGCGCTCCACTCGAAGCTGTCGAGGTCTTTGGAGACAGGGAATCTGGCCTGCCCCATGCGATAGCGGATGCTGCGGGCTTCCCGGTGGGCCCCCTCCGCCAGGAGCAGCTCATGAAGGATCTTCTCCGGGGTCGCCCGTCTCTTGAGCCCCAGGGAAACGATCTCATCGTAGGCCGCCAGCATCCCCTTGAGCTTCAGCTCCGCCATGCGGGCGAGGATGTCCTCACGAAGCATGGCTGCCCCCTTCCAGCAGCCGGTCGTAGCGGCCGCAGTCGGCCAGCGGAAGACGGCGAATCCTCAGATGCTCCGGGAGATGCTCGGCGGGCGGCGGAGACGGCGCCTCCATCTGCCGGGACAGCAGGTTGAAGACGACATCGAAACTGATCGCGCCCAGGGCAATGGCTTCCCGGACGGCTCGCTCCACCGCCTCGCAGCCGTGGGTCTTGATGGCGTTCAGCAGGTCCACGAATTCCCGGTCTCCCCCAGGCCGCTCCTTCAGCATCTTCCACACGGTCTGGATCGGCGCCGGCAGATCCCACCCCTTGAAGGGAGCGCCGTTGCGTAAGGCTCCGGGCTTGCGTTCCAGCACGGGCAGATAGTGCCAGGGGTCATAGACGGTCTTATCCCGGCCGAATTGGCGCCGGTGTTCACCGATCACCTCCCCGTCGCTGACGATGACGACGCGGTCGGCATAGGCTCGCACTTGCGCGGTGCGCTTCGCCTTGGCGCTGTCGACACTGTAGTGGTTCCGGTCGAAGGCAACCAAGGAGGTGGTGCTGACCCGGACATCCCGTTCCACGAAGCCGTCGAAGGGCAGATCCATCCTGATCAGCTGGGGCCGCTCCTGCTGCTGGTACACCTCCCAGATCGTCCGCGCCCGCTCCTCGGGGTGGGGCTGGGTCCTCGCCCCCCCCAGACACTCCGAGACGAGAAACTCATTGACGTCCGCCAGGTCCTCAAAGCGACGCCGATGGGAGAAGAACCGCCTCCGCGCCAGCCCCACCTGATTCTCTACCTGCCCCTTCTCCCAGCCCGCGGCCGGAGTGCAGGCCACCGGCTCAAACAGGTAGTGCGCTGCCAAGGCCAGGAATCGGGGGTTGAAGGTGCGCTCCTTCCCCAGCAGGATCTTCGTCACCACCGTCTTCATGTTGTCGTAGATGCCCCGTCGGTACACGCCCCCGAAGAAGTCAAAGGCCTGCCTGTGGGCATCCATCACCATCTCCAGGCTTTCCCGCAGATAGGCGCGGCAGAGGGGCAAGCGACTGTGGCAGAGCCGGACATGGGCGATGCTGACCTTCGTGGTCCTCCCCCCGAGGATCAGCGTCTTCTCGCCCCAATCGAACTGGAAGGCCTCCCCCGGCTCGAAGTACAGGGAGATGAACACGTCACTGACCGGCCTGTGTCCAGCCTTCCATGCCTTCACCTGCCGGCGCACGCTGTCGTACGCCCCCTGGTAGCCCCGCCGCTGCAGCTCCTCAAACAGCAGCAGCGCACTCCGACGCTCAGCCTTGGACAGCTTCGCATCTTCGGCGAGCAGCTGCTCCAACTCCCCCAGGAACGGCCCCAGCTTGGGTTTGACCTCCTGCCGGCGCTGGTATCTGGGCTCCACCTCACCGGTGCGCAGGTACTTGCGCACGGTGTTTCGAGAAAGATGGTACTTCCTGGCGATTCCTCGCTTCGACTGGCCATCTCGCTTCGCGGCCAGACGGACCTTCAACACGGTTTCCACTGTCAGCATCTCCCTTGGCTGCTCCCTTCATCCCAGGGGTCTTTCCCCAGAATGGAAGCAGCGCCAGGGGTGGGTCACTTTTCGACGCCGATTACCCCTTCAAGTGGGTCATTATTGCACGCCGACTAACATCTGGTAAGCGGACCAGCCGTCGCAAAGGTCTTTGAGTCTGACTCCTGGTGGGGCGGAGGAGCCGAATGAGCGAGGACGTGCGCGTCGGTGCGCAACCGGAACACGCATCGGATCGTGCCGGATCCGAGCCACATCCAGCCAGGAAACGGCACGATGCTGTCATCTGCTCACCGGCTCTGCTCGTCGCAGTCCCCTCCAGAGGGGCGCCAGTTTGTGGGCTCAGACGGGCGCGTATTCGCTACACTCGTGCCGACGGCGATGCCTATGCGCGTGTCCCGTTGACACGTGACAAGGGCACAGCTACCGATTTGCGTTCCCGCCTCAGTCCACGACCCTGAGCCAGCCCCCATCGACGTAGTAGGTTGACCCAACGCAGTAGCTGGCCGCGGGCGAGCACAGGAACACGAAGAACTTGGCCACCTCCTCCGGCGACGCGAACCGCCCGATGGGAGCGTTCTCCTTGGCGATGCGGTCGAGGTACTCCTGCGCGGTGATTCCTTCTTTCTCGCTGAGGATGCCTGCAGTCTTCCACCAATCCGGAGTCAGGACAAGGCCCGGGTTGATGGTGTTCACGCGGATGTTCTCGCCGACCAGCTCGTTGGCGAGGCACTTCGAGAACATAACGAGCGCTGCTTTCGTCGTGTTGTAGATCGGCTCATACCCAAGCGGCTGCTTCGCGCAGATGGAGGCGTTGTTGATAATCGCACCTCCCCCGCGCTTCCGCATCAGCGGCACCATCGCCCTGGACATGCGGACCGCCGCCATCACGTGCAGGTCCCAATAGTACTGCCACTTGTCATCCGGGGCGTCCATGATCTTCTCTTCGCTGCCGGTGCCGGCGTTGTTGATCAAGATGTCCGCGCCACCGAACTCCTTCTCAATCTGTTGTGAAAGAGCCGCGATGTCAGCCGGGCTTGTCACATCGCTCGGGACGGTCAGCACGCGAACGCCGTGCGCCTTCCGGATGCCCTCTCCGGCCTCGGACAGTCGCCCGTCGTTCCTGGCACAGAGCGAGAGATCGACTCCCTCGGCCGCCAGCGCCTCCGCGACAGCGAGGCCTATGCCGACACTGCCCCCGGTTATCACGGCCGTCTTTCCCTTGAGCATCAGATCCATGAGTATCCCTCCTGTAGCTTGCCCCCAGAGGAGAACCAGGTCGGAGGCAGGCTCTGACTCCGGCGGGTGCGCGGAGCACCGCCAATCTCCGACCTGCTCCCCTGCTCTATCAGTACGGCTTCTTCCGCACGATCTTCACGACAAAGGCGTGCTCGCACGGCTTCCTCTCCGGCATCCGGACGACCAGGCCCTGCTTCTCCAGCTTCCACTTGAGCGGCTTGTCGTCGCCGAGCATGGTGACGGATACGATCTCGGACTCGTAGAGCTGGTAGTAGGGATTATCGTCGTGCCGAACGCCCACGTCAGCGGTGCCCACTTTGGGGGCCCTGAAGGTGGTCATGACTAGCTCCTCTCCGGGCCAGTCGAGGACGGTGGCGTAGAGGGCGTCGCCCTTCACCATGAACCGGATGTCCTGGGAGGTGTAGGGCCTATCATCTTCGTTGAAGCCCGAGCCCCCCGCATCTCTCTCCAGCCTGGTCGGACCCTCTCCTGCCATGACCCAGGGCGAGGTGCCGTAGATGGCCTCTCCGTTGACCTCGAGCCATTGGCCCAGGCCCAGAAGGCCCTTCTTCGCCTCTTCAGGAATGGTCCCATCGGCCTTCGGGCCGACGTTGAGCAGGAGGTAGCCGTTCTTGCTGACGCGGTCCACCAGGTTGTCAACCAGCCAGTCCACGCTCCTGTAGCCGGCCGTCTTGACATAGCCCCAGGCTCCCTGGTCATCGACGGTGGAGTCCGTGATCCACTCGTGCCACGTGAGATCGCGAGCCTGGCCTAGCTCATAGTCGAGCAGGCCGGCACCCGGCACAACGTCATGGTGCTTGTAGGTCACCACCACTTCCTTGCCGTTGGCCGCCGCCTTGTTATAGTAGTGGGCCAGATAATCCCTGACATAGCTGTCGTGAATGCTGCAGAGGCCATAGTCGAACCACATGAGGTCGGGATCGTACTTGTCGACGACCTCGATGGTCTTCCCATACCACTGCTCCAGGAACTCCTTGGACTGCTTCTCTCCACGCTCGTGGATCATGCCGTAGAGCCCGGAGTATCTGGGATCGGAGCAGTCGTAGCGCTTGTCCCATACGGGGAAGAAGAACCAGGCCTCCGCGTGATGTAGGGCGGTGACGAACCTCATCCCGCGCCCCTTGATTGCCTTCGCGAGCTCTCCGACGATATCCCGTTTCGGACCCATCTTGGCGGCGTTCCATTCCGACCACTGCGTGTCCCACATGGCGAAGCCATCGTGGTGTTCGGCCACCGGCCCGGCAAAGCGGGCGCCGGCCCTCTGGAAGAGCTCCGCCCACTCGTCCGCATCGAACTTCTCCGCCGTGAACATGGGGATGTAGTCCTTGTAGCCGAACTTGTCCAGCGGACCGTAGGTTTGCTCGTGATGCTTGCGGGCCTCAGAGTTCGGGTCCATGTACAGGTTGTGGCTATACCAGGTGGCATTGCCTCCGAAGGCTGGGACGGAGTAGATGCCCCAGTGCGTGTAGATGCCAAATTTCCCGTCGCGCAGCCACTGGGGCGTTGGGTGGCACCTCAGAGACTCCCACGTCGGTTCATACGGCGCGGCACCCGTGGCCTTGTTTCGGCTGCCACACTTTGTCGTCGAGCGATCAATCATCACAACGGCCTCCTACTGTAAGTGTAATGATTCGATATCTGAACATATCTTCTGTCAACCGGACAGAAGCTAGATCGCTAAATGTGCCCACGGGTCACTAGAGAGATGACGTCCCAGAGCGACCGGTTCAGCACGTCCCCGACGATTAGCCCGATGACGATCGGCAGGGTCCGCCGAT
>Ga0307377_10000579_pt1 | contig 48055 bp, 49 predicted proteins | sample TR3MG_FD_202535 | JGI IMG/M metagenome (GOLD analysis project Ga0307377, IMG submission 202535) | Soil microbial communities from Risofladan, Vaasa, Finland - TR-3 | ecosystem: Environmental > Terrestrial > Soil > Coastal area > Acid sulfate soil | place: Finland: Risofladan, Vaasa | collected...
CGACGAGAATGCACTGGGCACGATAATAACGGCGTCGCAGCAGGGGCGCGGCGACAGGGATTCATCTTATGACTCACGTGTTGATCGTCGAGGACCATGAGGAGAACCGCAACCTTCTCAAGATGCTGCTTGAGGCGAATGCCTACCGGGTGACGGCGACGGGAGACGGACTGGAGGCGCTCGCCGCCGCGCGGCGCGACCCGCCTGACGTCATCGTATCCGATGTGCTGATGCCGAATATGGACGGCTTTGCCCTCTGCCGTGCGTGGATGCACGACGAGGCGCTGAAAACCATTCCGTTCATTTTCTATTCCGCCACCTATGTGCGCATCGAGGATGAGCAATTTGCCCTGGCGCAGGGCGCAGTGCGCTATCTGATCAAGCCGCTGGAGGCCGATGCGTTTCTGCGCGAGTTGCGCGCGACGCTGCAGCAGTGGGCCGGGCATGTGGCGCCGGCTCCGGCCCAACCGCTCGACGATCTCACGGCCAACGCCCTGCACAAGTCGGCCCTCGCGCGTAAGGTCGAGGACAAGATCGCGCAACTGGAGGCGACGAACCGCAGGTTGCAGGAGAGCGAGGCGCGCTTTCGCAGTCTGGCCGAGATGTCGTCGGATTTCTACTGGGAAAGCGACGCGGGGCGCCGGCTCACGCTGCGGACTTCACCCGGTGGAAAATTGAAGGCTAGGTTGCCATCCGAGCCGGGCGGGGCGGCGGGCGAGCGCCGCCGCGAGGTACCGCCGTATCTCTCGCCCGATGGGCCCGGCTGGGATGCTCATCGCGCGGTGCTCGATGCCCACCAGCCTTTCCGCGAATTCGAACTCTTGCGCCGGGACAGCGACGGCAGCACGCGCTGTTTCTCGATCAGCGGAGATCCAGTGTTCGATGCCTCGGGCGCGTTTATGGGCTACCGAGGTGTCGGTACCGACATCACCGACAAAAAGCGGACCGCGGAACAGATACAGCATAATCTCGCGCAGATCAAAATCGCGTTCATGAGCACGGTAAAGGTGGTCACGGCCTTGGGCGAAATGCGCGACCCCTATACCGCGGGCCATCAGCGCAGGGTTGCCGAAATCGCGGTCGCCATCGGCGCTGAGTTGGACCTAGACGAGCAGCAGTTGGAGGGGCTGCGGGTCGCAGGCTTTCTGCACGATATCGGCAAGATCAGAGTCCCGTCGGAGATTCTGTCCAAGCCTGGCAAACTGAGCCCAGCTGAGCTCCAATTGGTCCAGGTGCATCCCCAGGCGAGCTACGACGTGCTGAAGGACGTTGAGTTTCCCTGGCCAATCGCCGAGATCGCATTGCAGCACCACGAGCGCATGGACGGAGGCGGTTACCCGCAAGGGCTGAAGGGCGATGCGATCCGGATGGAGGCGCGCATCATCGCCGTGGCCGATGTCGTCGAGGCGATGTCCTTGCACCGGCCATACCGCGATGGGCTCGGGATTGAGGCAGCGCTCACCGAGATTCAACGCGGTCGTGGAAGCGTCTATGACTCAGCCGTCGTCGATGCCTGCGTCAGACTTTTTCGGGAGAAGCACTACCAGTTGTCGCCGTGAGCGTTCTGGGAAAGGTTCTGTTTGTGCGCATATGTGTATTATGTAAAATATGTGATGACGACAAATCAGCCGGCGGCTATTCCTTCGCCCCGGCTTGCTTAAGCAGATCCGCGATATCGGTATTTCCCCCCTTCAATGCCCATTGCAAAGCCGTTACCCCCGAGTCGCTTTTGAGGTTCGGATCGGCCTTCGCAGACAGCAGCAATTTGACCGTTGCGATGTGCCCGCCGCGCGCCGCCATCATCAACGCGGAAATTCCGCTTGCCGATACGGCATCGACCTTTGCACCCTTGTCCAAGAGAAACTTCGCGACCTCGGTCTGGCCGCGCCAGGCTGCATAGATCAGTGGGTTCCAGCCTTTGATGTTGATTTGGGCGCCATGGGCTACCAATAATTTGACCAGTTCCACCTGGCCCTTGACGGCTGCCAACATCAGGGCAGTTTCGCCGTATTGGTTTCTGGCGCCGACCGCGGCCTCACGCTGCAACAGGAGTTTGGCCATGTCCGGATGGCCGTCCCGAATCGAAATCATAAGCAAGGTATTGCCACCCCGGTCGGTAGTATTGACGTCCATTCCTTTTGAGAACAAGGCCTCGGCAGTCGGAATATCGTCCTGATTGACCGCTGTAAGCAGCTCGTCGTAGGAGTCCGCGATCGCATCCGAAACCTGAAATGCGCAAAGCAACATAACACTTATAATCAATATATTGATCGCCTTCATTGATGCATAATCTCACTATTTTCCGGTTTGAAAAGGCGGAAGAAATTGGCCGTCGTGGCCGCTGCGATCACTTCCAGGGAGGTTCCCCGCAGGCGCGCGATTTCTTCCGCCACATGCCTGACCCAGCCGGGTTCGTTGGTCTTCCCGCGTTGCGGCACGGGTGCCAGATACGGGGAGTCCGTTTCGACCAGCATGTGCTCCAGCGGCACTGCCCGCGCGACCTCCTTGACTGTTTGGGCGTTTTTGAAGGTGACAATGCCGGAAAAGGATATATGGAAGTTCAGCGCCATCGCGGCCTGGGCGATTTCCAGGCTTTCCGTGAAACAGTGCATTACCCCGCCGGCTTCCTCCGCATGTTCTTCGCGCATGATGCGCAAAGTGTCTGCCGCCGCGTCGCGGGTGTGAATAATCAGGGGCTTTGCGCATTCGCGTGCGGCGCGAATATGCGTGCGGAAGCGCGTTCTCTGCCACTCCAGATCGCCGCTTTGGCGGTAATAGTCCAAGCCGGTTTCACCGATGGCGACCACTTTCCGGTGCTGCGCGCGCGTGACCAAGTCATTGATTGACAGAACGGTATCCTCGGCCTGGTCCGGATGGACGCCGACCGATGCGAACAGCGGCACATGGCCGTCGGCCAGCGCCATGACCCTGGGGAAATTGGCGAGCTTGACGCAAACGCATAAGGCATGCGTGACCTCGTTGCGCGCCATGTTGTCGAGGATCTGAGGAATTCGGCCGGCAAATTCCTCGAAGTCGATATGGCAATGCGAGTCGACCAGCATACCTGAGCTAGCCGATTTCTTTGTAGGCAATGAACAGGTCATCCAGGAACAGGCCGGCGTTCAATGGATGCTCGCAAATCGCCTTCAGCGACGACAGGGTGGCGTAGAAGCGCAGCAACTTCAGCGGCGGCATGCTCCGCGCGAGAAGGGCCAGCGCTTTCGCCCGATCGATGTTGTATCGCGCCTTGGCGCTGCTCGAGAGCGCGATCAGATCGTAGGTCCACTTGAGCATCCAATCCACCACCGCGGCCGGTGGCAGGCGCTGGCAGAAGTCCGCCAGGCTGAGCGCGCTGCTTGCCGGCTGACTTAGCAAATCGAGCAATCGGTCTCGCGTCTGCGCCTCCTCACCTGACAGACGCGCCGCTTCCAGCGGCGCATCGCCAGCGAATGCGAGCAATGCGGGTGTGACTTTGCTGCCCTCTCCCTGAAGCCAGCGCAGCGACAATTCCCGCGGCGGCATGGCCAGCGCCAATGCGTGACAGCGGCTGCGCACGGTTGCCAGCAATTTGCTCGGTTGATGCGATACCAGCACAAAAACCACGCCCGAGGACGGCTCCTCCAAGCTTTTCAAAAGCGCGTTGGCCGAGCCCGGATTCATGCTTTCAGCGGGGTAGATCAACACCACGCGGTAGCCGTTGCGATGCGAACCCACATTTAGAAAATCGCTCAATGCTCGAATTTGCTCAATTTTTATCTGCTTGCTGGGTTTTTTCTTGCCTTCTTCGCCGCCCTCGCCCGCCTCCCCATCTTCTTGCGCCGGTGCCAGGACCTCGGGCTGAACCAGGCGAAAATCAGGATGATTGCCGGACGTGAACCAGGCGCATGCGGGACAAGTGCCACAGGCCAGTCCAATATCGGAGCGGTTCTCGCATAGCAGCGACTGCGCCAAGACTTGCGCCAGGTGCAGCTTGCCAATACCGGCGCGACCATGGAATAGCAAGGCGTGAGGCAGCTTGTCCCGCATGCCGTTCAGCCGACCCCATGCCTCCTCATGCCAAGGTAAATACTTTATTGACATAGTGTTATAATATGATCTTCAAGTACTTTACGAATATCTGCCACGGACTGGCTGGCATCGATCAGGCGGATTCTCTGAGGATAGCGGGCGGCGCGTGCCAAATATACTGCACGCACGCGGGCAAAGAAATCAAGGTCTTCCTGCTCGAAACGGTCCGGCGCGGCCGAGGCGGCCAGGCGCCTGCGCTTGGCTTCTTCAACGGAAAGATCGAAAACCAGAGTCATATCCGGTTCCAAACCCGGATGAACCCAGTCTTCCAGGCGTTCGATTTTTTCCAGATTCAGCCCACGACCACCACCCTGATAGGCGAAAGTGGCGTCGGTAAAGCGGTCGGAAAGCACCCAAGTGCCCGCGGCCAGCGCGGGCAGGATTATCCGGTCCAAGTGCTCTCGCCGCGCGGCGAACATCAGCAGCGTCTCGGTTTCAAGGTGCATGGGCTGCGCCAGCAGCAGCTTGCGCAGTTCTTCGCCGAGCGGCGTTCCGCCGGGCTCCCGCGTTACCACCACCTTCTTTCCGGCAGCCCCGATTCGCCCGGCGATCCAGTCCATGTGGGTGCTCTTTCCCGCTCCGTCGACGCCTTCCAGCGTGATGAATCTGCCGCGCATCCTAGTGCCCCCGCCGCCGCAGGTACTTGGCCACGGCACGTTCGTGCTCGGCCAGCGTGTCCGAGAACTCGGTCGAGCCGTCACCGCGGGCCACGAAATAAAGGGCCTTCGTCGTTGCCGGATGCAGTGCAGCCACAAGCGATGCCTCGCCAGGCATCGCGATCGGCGTCGGCGGCAATCCGGGCCGGGTATAGGTGTTGTGGGGCGTGTCGGCGCGCAGGTCTTTTTCGTGGAGCCGGCCATCGAATTTCGCACCCAGGCCATAGATTACCGAGGGATCGGTCTGCAGCCTCATCCCCAGGCGCAGGCGATTGACGAACACACCGGCGATGCGCGCGCGGTCGCTGGCTTTGCCGGTTTCCTTCTCTATGACCGAAGCCATGATCAGCGCGTCATAGGGGTCGCGATAAGGCAGAGCCGGTGCGCGCCGCTGCCATGCCGCCTGAAGCTGCCGCTGCATCGTCGTGTAGGCGCGCTTGAGTATGGCCAGGTCGCTGGTGCCTTTGCCGAACAGATAGGTATCGGGAAAGAACAGGCCTTCCGGATCGCGTCCGGCCGCGCCCAGCCGCGCCATGATCTCGGCGTCGCTGAGCGCCGCGCTGTCGTGCCTTACGTCGGCATCGGCGTCCAGCGCTGCCCGCATCTGCCTGAAGGTCCAGCCTTCGATGAATACGATTTCGACCTGCGTGACCTCGCCAGCGCTCAGTTTTTCCAGCAAGGCGAGCGGCGTAATGCCACTGCCGACCTGATAGCTGCCGGCTTTGATGGTGCTCGCCTTGCCGAGCACCCGACCGAGCAGATTGAACGCCCAAGCGTCCAGTTCGATCCCGGATTCGATCATCTGTCGCGTCGCGCTTCTCAAGCTGCTGCCGGCTTTGATAGAAAAATCCGCCGGATCAGTTCGAAGTTTCACCGGACTGAGCGCATACCAGCGCAAGCCTGCGGCCGCCAGCAGCGTCAAGCACAGTACGAGCAGTAAAGCGCGTTTGATCCATGGCGACATTCGTTGGCGAGCTGATCCGTGTAGGGGTAACGGGAAATTTCTAGACGCTATAATACCTGCTTGAATTTCATATTATCACGCATACTTGACGAATATCCCAAGCTCGTAGGACACCGATGACTTCTGCCTGGCAGGGCGTATTGCAAGCGAGTGGAGCCCGCATTGAGGCGGGCTTGGTGACGCATTTTGGCGCTCCTGCGGCCGAATTGCGCGCGGCCCGCGACGGCGACACGGTCGCGCCGCTCGGTCACCTCGGCCTGATCGCGTGCAGCGGCGCAGACGCGCAGACTTTCCTCCACGGCCAGCTCAGCAACGACCTCAAACAGCTCGCCCCGGAGCGTAGCGAGTATGCCGCCTACAACTCGGCCAAAGGGCGCATGCTGGCCAATTTCCTGCTGTGGCGCGAGGGCGAGGTTTATTACCTGGAACTCGCGCGCTCCCTGCTGCCGGCGGTACAGAAACGACTGGGCATGTTCGTGCTGCGCGCCAAAGTGAAACTGGAGGACGCCAGCGAAGCGCGGCCCGTTCTGGGCCTGGCCGGCAAGGCGGCCGCGGGAGTGTTGCGCGAAATGTTTCCCGTGCTGCCGCAGGCAGCCCACCAACTCGTCCACGATCCGGCCATCGGCACCCTGATCGCCCTGCCCGGGGAAAGGTTTCAACTGGTCGCCTTCCCCGCATCGGCAGAACAATCATGGCGTAAGCTTGCGGCGGTGCTAACCCCGGTCGGCGCGCCCTGCTGGCAATGGCTGGAGATCAGGAACGGCATACCCTTGATCACGCCGGCCACGCAGGAGCAATTCGTGCCGCAGATGGCGAACATGGAACTCATAGGTGCGGTGAATTTTCAAAAAGGCTGCTATCCCGGCCAGGAAATTGTCGCGCGCACCCAGTACCTCGGCCAGCTCAAGCGGCGCATGATTCTCGCCTACGTGGAAGGTGAGGTGCAGCCGCAGGCAGGCGACCCCTTGTTTGGCGGAGAGCCCGAAGGGCAGGCGAGCGGCATGGTGGTCAATGCACAGGCCGCGCCCGATGGCGGCTACGATCTGCTGGCGGTGGCGCAAACGAGCAGCATCGCCAAGGCAGCACTGCATTTCAAATCCGCCGACGGACCGGTATTGCGCATCGAACCCCTGCCCTACGCTCTCGGTTGAGGCAGCGCCATGTGCCTGATCCTGTTCGCGCACGATGCGCACCCCGAGTACCCGCTGGTGGTCGCGGCCAACCGCGACGAATACTATCGGCGGCCGACGGCGAAAGCGGCGTTTTGGCACGATCATCCGCAGGTTCTTGCCGGGCGCGACCTCGAGTGTATGGGCACCTGGCTGGGCGTCACCCGAGCGGGTCGTTTTGCTGCGCTTACCAATTTTCGTGACCCGAGCGAGCGCAAACCCGATGCGCCTTCGCGCGGGCAACTGGTGAGCGACTTTCTCACCTCGGAGCGGGAGCCGCGCGAATACCTCGAGGACGTCGCCGCGCGCGCGCCGGAATACAAGGGCTTCAATCTGCTGGCCGGGGGCGTCGAAGGCATTTTCTATTTCTCCAGCCGCGCCGGGTCGGTGCAACAGGTGCCGCGTGGGATCCATGGACTTTCGAATAATCTGCTCGATACGCCCTGGCCAAAAGTGGTGCGCGGCAAACAACGTCTGCAGCAGGCCATGGCGGACGAGCCGAACGCCGAAGCGCTGCTGGACCTGCTGCATGATTGCGAACCGGCGGCCGAGAGCGAGCTTCCCGATACCGGCGTCGGCGCCGAGCTGGAGCGGGTGCTGTCGCCCGCGCTGATCGTGTCGTCAAAATATGGAACGCGCTCGTCTACGATCGTGCTGTTCGGAGCTGAAGGCAGCGTCAGTTTCAGCGAACGCACCGTCTTGCCCGGCGGCGAGATCGGCGCCACTGTCAGTTTGCGCTTCATGCTGGAGCCTTAGTCAGTTCGCGCTGCATGGCGACGTGGGGTATGCCCGCTTCCATGAACTCCGGCCCCGAAACCGCGAAGCCGTAACGCCGGTAGAACCCTGCAGCATCGAGCTGCGCATTCAGGCGCACGCGCGCGTGCCCACGTTGCCGCGCCTGCTCGATCAGGGATTGCAGCAGCAGCGCACCCGCGCCTTTGGCGCGCCACTCCTTCAATACTGCCATGCGCCCGATGCGGCCGTCCGGAAGCAGCCTCCCTGTTCCGACCACCAGTCCGCCTTCAGTCAAGGCGAGCGCGTGATCGCAATAGGCGTCCTGGTCGTCCATTTCAAGCGCCAGCGGCGCGCCTCGGCGCGCGCCTCGTCCCACCGGCACAGGCGGATGCAAAATGCTGCTGCTGACATGGCGGGTATAATACGCGCCTCCTTCGCGAGTTGAACATGCAGAGCCTCTGGGACGACAAGGAAGCGGCGCAATGCCGCAATGAGCTCGAGTTGCGCGTCTATACCTCGCGGCTGCTCGGTCGGGACAAGACTTTGGTGCTGCACGGCGGCGGCAACACCTCGGTCAAGGTGGTGCAGAAGAACCTGTTCGGCGAGGACCAGAATGTCCTGTACATCAAGGGCAGCGGCTGGGACCTGGAAACCATAGAGGCGGCCGGCTTTGCGCCGGTTGAACTCGACTATCTGCGACGCCTGGCGCGTTTGGATGCCTTGTCGGACACCCAGATGGTGAACCAGCTCGCGACGCATATGCTCCAGGCCTCCGCGCCCGCGCCCTCGGTCGAGACCATACTGCACGCCAGTCTGCCGTACAAATTTGTGGACCACACGCACGCAGACGCGGTGCTTGCGGTAACCGACACGACTGACGGCGAACGGCGCGTACGCGAGATCTATGGCGACGCGGTGGTGATCGTTCCCTACGTCATGCCGGGTTTCGACTTGGCGCGCCTGTGCGCGCAGGAGTATCCGCGCCAAGCCGGCCCCAGCACCATAGGCATGGTGCTCCTGAACCACGGCATTTTTTCCTTCGGTGACAGCGCCAGACAATCCTACGAGCGCATGATCGAACTGGTGCGCGCCGCCGAGGATTATCTGAAGGCGCAGGGCGCCTGGGATATCCCAAGGCCTGTAATCCGCCGGTCCCGCATCGAGCCGCTGCAACAGGCGCAATTGCGGCGCAAGCTGTCGCAGACGGCAGGCGCAGCGATGATCATGGCGACGCATACAGATGACGAGACTCTGGCGTTCGCACAGCGCGACGACCTGATTGCAATGTCGCAGCAGGGTCCGATCACGCCCGACCATATCATCCGCACCAAGCGCGTGCCCCTGCTCGGAATAGACGCGGACGCCTATGCGCGCGCCTACCAAGCCTATTTCGACGAGCACGCGCCGCAATCGAAGGAGGCCAAGACCATGCTCGATCCGGCACCGCGCATGGTGCTCGACCCGGCATTCGGCCTGGCTGCGGCCGGCAGGAGCGCAAAAGACGCTGCAATCGTCGCCGAGTTGTACCAGCACAACATGCAGGTCATGCAGCGCGCGCAGGCCTTGGGCGGCTACCGTGCCCTGCCCCCGCGCGAGCTGTTCGAGGTCGAATACTGGGACCTGGAGCAGGCGAAGCTGAGAAAAGGCGGCAAGCCGCCGCCCTACACCGGGGAAATCGCGCTGGTCACCGGTGCGGCTTCGGGCATAGGCCAGGCCTGCGTAAGCGCGCTGCTCGCACGCGGCGCGGCGGTGGTCGGTCTGGATATCAATCCTGCCGTGGAAGCGATCTACGAACGCAAGGATTTTCTCGGCCTGCGCTGCGACCTGACCGACGAGAGCGCGATCCAATCCGCGCTCGAGCGGGCGGTGCTCGCCTACGGTGGTCTGGACATGCTGATATTGAACGCAGGCATATTCGCCGCAAGCCGCAAGATCGCCGAGCTGATGACCGAAGAATGGCGCAAGGTGATGACAATCAACCTCGACGCCAACCTGTACCTGATGCGCGCCTGCCATCCCCTGCTCAAGCTCGCGCCCAAGGGAGGGCGCGTGGTGGTCATCGGCTCCAAGAACGTGCCTGCGCCAGGGCCCGGCGCGGCAGCGTATTCGTCCTCCAAGGCCGCGCTCAATCAGCTCGCCCGCGTCGCCGCCCTGGAATGGGGCGCGGACGGCATACGCATCAACTCCCTGCACCCGAACGCGGTGTTCGATACCGGCATCTGGACCGAAGAGGTGCTGGCGCAACGCGCCCGGCACTACGGACTTACCGTAGACGAATACAAGACCAACAACGTGCTCAAGACCGAGGTCAGGAGCCGCGACGTGGCCGAACTGGCGGCCGAGATGTGCGGGCCGCTGTTCGCAAAGACGACCGCGGCCCAGGTGCCGGTCGACGGCGGCAACGAGCGCGTCATTTGAGAAAGCGGCTCGCATGAACGTAGAAACCCTGCGCTGGCACGAAGGCCGACTGGAACTCATAGACCAGCGGCGGCTGCCGCTCGAATTCGAATACGTCGCCTGCGAGGACGCGGTCCAAACGGCCGCAGCGATTCGCGACATGGTGGTGCGCGGCGCGCCTGCGATCGGCTGCACTGCGGCCTATGGCGTGGCGCTCGATGCGCGGCGCCACGCGCAGGCGCCGCGTGCGCAATTCGATGCGGCATTGGATGACGCTTTCCGCGTGCTCGCCGCCAGCCGCCCGACCGCGGTCAACCTGTTCTGGGCGATCGAGCGCATGCGCCAGTGTCATGCGCAGGCTCGCCGCGGCGCCACCGAGGCGGAAGCCAGCGCGCTGCTAGCCCTGGCGCATCAGATACGCAGCGACGACATAGAGATCAACCGCGCCATGGGACGCCACGGCGCCGCGCTCATTGCCGACGGCGCGCGCATCATGACCCATTGCAACGCTGGCGCGCTCGCCACTGCCGGCCATGGCACGGCCCTGGGCGTGATCCGCTCGGCGCGCGATGCGGGCAAACACATCAGCGTGATCGCCAACGAAACCCGGCCGTATCTGCAGGGCGCGCGGCTCACCGCATGGGAAATGGTGCAGGAGCAGATTGCCGTGACGCTCGCGACCGACAACATGGTGGGCTACCTGATGCAGCGTGGCCGCGTAGATATCGTCGTCGTCGGCGCCGACCGCATCGCCGCCAATGGCGATACCGCGAACAAGATCGGCACCTACACCGTGGCGGTGCTAGCCGAGCGCCACCGCATCCCCTTCTATATCGCGGCGCCGCTCTCAACCATCGATCGCGCAATCTCCGACGGCGGCGGCATCCCGATCGAGGAGCGCGATGCGGCGGAAGTCACCGGCTTTCGCGACATGCGATGGGCTCCCGAAGGCGTCGGCGTTGTCAATCCCGCCTTCGACGTCACGCCGGCGGCGCTGATCACGGGCCTCATCACCGAAAAGGGCGTCATCGAACGCCCCAACGCCGCCAAGATCCGCGCCCTGTTCGAGCATTGAAAGTGTGAGGGGGGTGCCCTGTGGGAGGCGCGCCCTCGGCCCGATCGCCGCCCAAATAGGAGTTCGCCTGAGAAGAATCAGGTATCGACGATTTCCACCGGCGTGCCCGGGGCAATCGAATCGAACAGCTCGACCACGTCGCGGTTGCGCATGCGTATGCAGCCGATCGATCCTGGTTCGCCCATGGCGGCGCTGTCCGGGCTTCCGTGAATGTAGATGTGGCGCCGCATCGTGTCCACCTCGCCCAGCCGGTTGAACCCCGGCTCGCAGCCCGACAGCCAGAGGATGCGGGTCAGCATCCAGTCGCGCCCCGGATTTTGCTCCCCCAGCTCCGGTGTGTAGATTTCTCCGGTAGGCCTGCGCCCGACGAACACCGTGTTCTCGGCGGCGCCGGCGCCGATCTTGGCGCGGACGATGTGCTTGCCGCGCGGGGTGCAGAAACTGTCTTTCAGCTCGCCCGGACCGTTTTTGGCGGTCGAGACAGGGTAGCTGCGCACCCTCTTGCCCGTGTCGTCGAACATCTCCAGGATTTGGCCGCGCAGACTGATGCGAATGTGCGGCATGTCAGACCTTTGCCCGCTTGGCGGCGAAGAATTCGCGCAGCAGCGCGCCGCATTCCTCCGCCATTACGCCGTTGGTGACCGTGGCGTGGTGATTCAGCCGCGGCTCGGAGAACAGGTCGAGCACGCTGCCGCAGGCGCCTGTTTTGGGATCGGCGGCGCCGTAGACCAGGCGCGCGATGCGCGCATGCAGCATCGCGCCTACGCACATCGCGCAGGGCTCCAGGGTCACGTAGAGTTCGCACTCGGGCAGGCGGTAATTGCCTAGCTTTGCCGCGGCGTCGCGCAGCGCGAGGATTTCCGCATGGCCTGTGGGGTCGTGCCTGCCGATCGGCGCGTTGAAGCCGAGGCCTACGATCTCGCCGTCTTTCACCACCACGGCGCCTACCGGTACCTCGCCCGCGGCCTGCGCCTTGCGCGCCTGCTCCAGCGCAGCCAACATGAAAATACCGTCGTCACCCACCGGTCTGTCGCCAAAGGTATAGCCTCTGCACCGCCGCGGCTACTCCCACTCGATTATCAACGGCATTGGTAAACCGTTGTCACGTAAAGATGTTTTTTCTACCACCATCAATTTTACCGTCAGATTTACCGTCAATTTGATCTGATCCCCGAAAATAGCATTCAGCATCTATCGACATGTATCGAGATCGTTCGACACACTGTAACAAGCACCCTTCAGGATCGTTCGACATCTATCGGTATCTATCACGGGCAGCGCTTTTCTCGCGGCCCTTGCTTTCAGTGTCTTTCGAGGACTATCGACAGCGCTGATCGGAGTGTATCCCAACTCGAAACCTCGCTTAGTTCCCGTGCCAGCGGCGGTAAGCATCAATCCATTCCGCCCCCTCTGGGCGCGGAGCCGGCAACGGCAAATCGAGAATCGGGATTGCTTGCCTTGCCTTTCCGCGCAAGCAAATGGCGACGATCTGATCTCGATTGGTGATATCGACCTTGGTAACCGTTACGTCCTGCCCGAGCACCTGTGTCACGAATGGCAGCGCGAGATTCTCCTCGATCATGGCGAAGAATCCGCCAGCCTGCTCTGATTCGTTGTAGGCGTCGGTGGTCGCCTCATCGATCAGCTTATCCAGATATTTCGCATTAAACTTCACCGTCTTTCCCATTCTTACCTTCCATTATTGCTACGCCTTCTTCCAGAGCCCGGCATCAGCCAGACGCCGGACCAAGGCACTGCGCTTTCCATGCCGGGCCATGAATTGTGCCAATTTTCGGTCGAAGTCAGTTCGCGAAGCGCAAAGCGTATAGGCTTCAGATAAATCCACGAGAGCACGTCTTACCTCATCGTATGCAGACGCGATGCCACGTTCGGCTCGCTTATCGGCAACTTGCCAGCACTTGTCGAAATCAGCAGCCAGCGTGCGCAGGTAGGTTTCCCGCTTGGCCTGCCGCTCGGCCTCAGCCCTTTTGCGCTGCGCTGCTTCCTGCTTTTTTCTCGTTTCGGCAGCGGAGGCAGCCAACTTCTGAAGTTCTGCGACCGTGCGGCGCCGCGGTTCGGCCTCTCCTGTCGGCCGCTGTTCGCGCTGCCAGGCAAGGAAGCGCAATTTCAATCGACGCTCCGCTTGCTGTGCGTTCCCTGTCAGGAGGAGTTTGAGTATCGCTGCTCTTTCTGCCATTGGAAGTCCGGCGATCCATGCGTCCGGTTCCGCATCGCTCTTGCTATCGGGCTTTGTGGCATGCTGGTCGGATAGTCCGGCTGCTGCCAGCAGATCCTCGTCGACTTCAAGAAACTCTGCCAGCGAATGTTGCGCAGCGGTCAGCCGGGAAAGTCCAGGCGGCGGCGGGGGCTCGGTGGTCTTTTCGTCAACTTCGCCGGCACTCACGCCGGCCAGCCAGCCGAGATACAGCGAACGCGTATCGCCACGCAGCAGTTCGTCACGCAATGGGGTCAACCTGCCCATCCAACCCCGCCCGTCCTCCTCGGCAAAGCGATCGTAATTATCACTTTCGCTCAATTCCCATTCGAGCAGCCAGTGCGTTCTCGTGCCGTCAACCGAAAAGACGGATTCGGTTTCAAAAACCTGAAGGGTCTCGGCATCGAACGCATCTTTCGGCACCCGCAGGTATAGACAGCAAGTACACCAGTTAGCGACATAAACGTGGGCGTCAAAGTATAGCCGCATCCAGTCGGCTGGATCTCCCTTGAGATTGCCCCACTGGTAATCATTTACGAAGCTGGTCGGTGTAATGCTGGCGCGAGATGAGCGCGAGCGAAGTTCCGCCATTTGCTTCGGCGTCAATGGTTCATCGATCGCAACAAATTCGTAGTACTGGTATTCGCTCATGTCGAGTGATTTTCCGCGAAATCAGACTATCTTCATTTCAAGCATATTCCCTGTCAATCCGCCAGATCGACGATGCGATCGATGGCAGGCCACTCCTTGATTCGATACCCCATGGCCTTGTATCCGCGCTGGCGCTTCTCCCACATCCGTATTAGCGCGGGGTGGCCCATGTCGACGAAATCGATGATCCGCACGTCAGTCTTGGTCGCATGCTCTCGATGCAGACGCCCGGCGTATTGCTGCAAGGTTCCCTTCCACGAAACCGGCATCGCCAGAATCAGGGTGTCCAGAGGAGGATGGTCGAAGCCCTCCCCTACCAGCTTGCCGGTCGCGAGCAGTATGCGCGGAGCGCCCGGTGGCAGAGCCTCGAGTTGCCTAATAAGCGCCGCTCGTTGCTTTCGTGACATCCGGCCATGCAGTACGAATGGCGGCGGAATCTTTCCATCCAAAGCCGACGAGATGGCATCGAGATGGTCGGTGCGCTCGGTCAGCACCAGTACCTTGCGGCCATGGTTGAAGGCGTGTTCGATTTCGCCGGAAATTGCGACGGTTCGGGCCTGATCGTTGGCGAGGTGCCGAAACACATCCTGAATTCCAGCTTCACTCGGCAGGTCGATCCGTGCATGTAGCGAATATGGCACTACCTGCAAGTCGTGCGGGGCACCTGCTGGTTTCGCCGCCGTGTGCCGAATCGGGCCACACTGCATGAAGATGATCGGTTGCTGGCCGTCGCGGCGGAACGGCGTGGCGGTCAGACCGAGCACGTATTTCGCCTTGGTGCGCTTCAGAATGGCGTCGAATGACACCGCGCCGACGTGATGGCATTCATCCACGATGACGTGACCGTAGTTCTCGACCAGCGGGTTCACCTCGCCCTGCCGTGACAGAGATTGCATCACCGCGATGTCGATCTTCCCTGTGGGCTTGGCTCTGCCGCCGCCAATTGTGCCGATCACGCCCTTGCCGATGCCGAGGAAGGCCTGCAGACGCTCCTGCCACTGTTTGCGCAACTCGGTACGATGCACAAGTACCAGGGCGTTCACGCCACGCTTGGCGATCATCGCTGCGGCCGCGACCGTCTTGCCGAAGGCGGTGGGCGCGCACAATACCCCCGCGTCATAGCCCAGCATTGTGGCGACCGCCGATTGCTGATCGGGACGCAACACACCGACGAAAGTGACTTCCAGTGACTCACCGCCGTATCGCTCATCACGTAATTCGCAGCGGATGCCATTGTCTCTCAACAATTCCTGCGCGGCATCCAGGCAACCGCGCGGCAATGCAATGTGCTGCGGATAGTTCTCGGCACATCCGATTACGCGCGGTTTGTCCCATACCGACAACCGCATCGCCTGCGCCTTGTAGAACTCTGGATTCTGAAACGCGGCAAGGCGGATCAGGCGGTTGGCCAGCGATTGCGGCAGTTGCGCCTTCTCGAAGTAGATGAGATTGCTCAGCATCACAGTGAGTGACTTCGGCATTGTCCCCGGCAGTTGCTTCGTGGACGGGGACGAACGCTTCCACGGCGTAGCCAAGTCTTCTTCGTCGATGAAAGTGACATCCAGTGGATGTGCCCTGCCCGTCGCACGCAGGATGGTCGGCTCGATGTCGTGCGGTGCCATCGGATGGATGGACGCCAAGAACGCCCACTGGTCGTGGTAGGGATGCAATTCGGCATCAACGAAAACGCTACAGCCATTCTCACGAGGCACCTTCTGCAGGGGCAATGCGATTAGGTTGCCAAAGCCGCCCTTGGGCATCGTGTCCTGATTGGGAAACAGGCGGTCGTAAGACTCCAACTTCAATTGCCGTGTGCGCGAACAGGTGTGACTGATGATGGCCGTGCCCAGGCGACGGGCATCGCGGGCCGAGACCCTGCCGGCGAAAAATACCCAAGCGTGCGCCCCTTTTCCGGAGCGCGAAATCTCGAGGGCAACGGGCACGCCAAGTTCCCCACACGACTGCACGAAGGCACGGGCGTCGTCTCTCCACTCGGCTTCGTCGAAATCGATGGCGAGAAAATAGCAAGTGTCGTCCTCCAGTAGAGGATAGACGCCAACGGTATGCTCTCCGGCCAGATGGTCGAAGATGACCGAGTCGGACAACGGAATCAACATTCGGTTACTACAATCCCCGCATTTGATGCGCGGCTTTTCGCAGACGCCGGCACGCCACTCGTTGGCGCAGGCCGGCGAGTAACCGGACTTGGTCGTAGTCTTGCCTTCCCATCGTATAGGGTAGACATCCGTGCGCCCGCGGAACAACCGGCGAAACAGCGCCACTTTCTCTTCGGTGGAAAGCCGTGAGGGCTCCGGCGCCGACGCTGGCGATGAGCGCTCGGGTTGCTGTATACGCCATTGAATGCCGTTTGCTTCCAGCAGCGCGATCAGCCGGGCGTTTTCAGCCTTCAATTCCGCCGCGGGATCGCGTTCAGCCATGGACCCCGTAAACGCTACGCGACGACTTCGAGACCACGCTTCTGCACAAGGTGTAGCAACTTCAGCGCGGTTCCGGTGGGCCGCTTCTGACCAATCTCCCACTTCTGCACTGTCGAGACACTGGTATTGAGCAGCGCGGCAAATACCGCCTGGCTAACATGAGACTGTTCCCGAATTTTTTTGATCTTGCTGGGGGACAACGGTTCGACCGGCGGCAGACATAGACGGTCAAATTCCCGCAGCGTGACCTGATCCATCACGCCAGCAGCGTGAAGCCCTTTAGCCGTTTCATGCACGGCCTCAAGAATCGCCGATTTAGTCTTGCGCATCGCAATTTACCTCCATCAATTCACCTGCACGTTGTGCGGTAACCAAAGCTGGCGGCGACAGCGACAACAGGTGCGAGGCCAGTTTCTTCAGGGATTCTTCCTCGTCCTTGTCGATATTGCTCCGGACATTCTTCGGAAAGCCGAATACAAAAAACCATTTGCTGGCTTTGTTCGTCGCCACCAGCGTACGAAACCCACCGCTCTTACCCTGACCCGGCCGGGCAATCCTCTTATTCAGCAACCCACCACCGAGATCGGCCTCATATAAACCAGCCTGCATTTCCCGGATGGCTTCACAGAGAGCACGTGAGCTCAAATCCTGCTTTCTGGCCCAACGCTCGAACCATCGGGTCTTGTAGATCGTCATCCATTCCCTCCACGTGCATATTTATAGCACTAAGTGCTATGCTTTTCAAGCAGGACCAGGAAGGAAACCCGAGGGCGGAGGCTCTGCTCCCTTTGCAAGTCGACGCGCAACACGATTTCCTGTTCGTATTGCCGGCGGTCGAACTGTCGGGAATGAGTTCGCGCTGGGTAGGGACTGCCAGTGGGAGCGATGCGATACAAATCCTTAGCTGATCTGAACTCTTGTCCGAGGATTCGTATCAGTCGCCGCCGAAACATGAGCTTCAGTCGCTCCGCCTCTAGCGCAAAATACTTCAGTAATTACTTACAGTATATTCTATAATACACTGTTATTAAATATTTTTGCCATACTCCCACTCGATAGTAAACGAGACATGCAACCAATTGTCACACAAGGAACTCTCTTTTGCGTGAAGCATTTTTACCGTCAGATCTACCGTCATTCGCGTCGGGTGGCTCGAAAAAGCTTTCGGCATCTATCGGTATCTATCGGTATCTATCGGCAGCAGTCGGCAGCCCGACATGGCCCATCTTTCGGGATCTATCGGTTCCGGCGATGCTCCCTGGCAGCGTCAACGAACCCTTCTCTTGTTGGAAATGGCGCTAAAAAACTGCCGGCCTCGAATGACCTAATATATTGTCTCGTAAAATATTTTGTTAATTTTTTTACCGTCACAGAAGGCATCAACAGCCCCGAAAACAGCAAGAACAGTCCTCCACAAATTGCCTAACTTGTTGTCATACAGAGAGTTTTCTGTAAATTTTTACCGTCAGGTCATTTCCAGCTTGCGCAATAACGGTGGCGATAGCCGCGCGGGCAACTGCCGAAGCGGTGGTGAGAAGATCGTGACCGCAGTTGCCGTCAGTGGCGACCCATCGCTTGGTCCCTACGCGGTTGCAAGGATCCGAAAATCTGTCGCCTTGACCACCGGTTTCAGGTGCGTCTTCTCCCGCTTCAAGTCGACTAGTCCATACCGGGACATCGTCTTGAGTGTTCTGGAAAGATTGCTTGGCTGACGCCCGGTGATCTTGGCAAGCACCGCGACCGAATCGGGGTTCGTTTCACGAATGACCTTGAGCAAGGCACGGTTCTGGTCGCTGAGAACTTCCGCGACAGACTTCATGGAAGTAAACCAAATCTTGGGCTCGCCAGGCTTTGGCTTGTACTTCCCCTTGGCGATCGCAATCATCCGTGCCCGGATCTGCTGCTGTGGCATCACACCAATAACGATAGCTTTCATTTGCGAGCCTCTCTGATAACCCGATCAACTTCAGCGAAGAAGTCTTCCAGCAAGCGCTGGGGAGACTCGAACAGATACGGCACTCCCGTATCGCTGGAGGTACGGTGCCGGTGGTCGTAGGGCAAGCGGCGCCCCGCAAATTTGAACTTCCTCGGCAGCTTCACCGCATGCGCGTTGTCGTAGCCGAGCACCCTCGTACCGTATCTATCATGAAGGGTCAGGCTGTACCGTATCCCATGGGGGATGTGCATTGAGGCATCCACCGCCCTCACCTCGACTTTGATCCAGAAGCCATCCTCCTGCTCCAGGACGCTGCCATCCAGTTCGAGAAGGGTCTCAAGACCAGCGCCACGATGAAAAGTCATTGAAAGTAGTATATCACCAGATGATATGTTGTGTCTTGTCTATGATTGATAGCTCTACGTAATAGATTGATATAACGCGATATTTCATGTGGTTACTTACCTCAATCACTCCCACTCTATGGTCGCCGGCGGCTTGCCGCAGATGTCGTAGACCACGCGGTTGATGCCGCGCACCTCGTTGATGATGCGGTTGGACACCTTGCCCAGCAGCTCGTGCGGCAGGTGCGCCCAGTGCGCGGTCATGAAGTCCTGCGTCTGCACCGCGCGCAGCGCCACCACGTACTCGTAGGTGCGGCCGTCGCCCATCACGCCCACCGCCTTTACCGGCAGGAATACCGCAAATGCCTGGGAGGTGGCGTCGTACCAGCTGCGTCCTTCGGCATCACGCGCCGCGCGCAGCTCCTCGATAAATATGGCGTCGGCGCGGCGCAGCAGGTCGGCGTACTCGGGCTTGACCTCACCCAGGATGCGCACGCCCAGCCCCGGCCCGGGGAACGGGTGGCGGTAGACCATGTCGTGCGGCAGACCGAGCGCCACCCCCAGTTCGCGCACCTCGTCCTTGAACAGTTCGCGCAGCGGCTCGAGCAGCGCGAGATGCAGGGTATCGGGCAGGCCGCCGACGTTGTGGTGCGACTTGATGTTGGTCGCCTTCTTCGTCTTGGCGCCGGCGGATTCGATCACATCGGGATAGATGGTGCCCTGCGCCAGCCACTTGGCATTCTTGATCTTCGCCGCCTCGCGCTGGAACACCTCGACGAATTCGCGGCCGATGATCTTGCGCTTCTGCTCCGGGTCGGCGACGCCGGCGAGCTTGCCCATGAACGTCGCGCTGTCGTCAATGTGGATCACCTTGACGCCAAGGCTGCGCGCGAAGGTCGCCATTACTTGCTCGGCCTCGTTCAGGCGGAGCAGGCCGTGGTCAACGAATACGCAGGTAAGCTGTTTGCCGATGGCGCGGTGAATCAGCGCGGCGGCGACCGAGGAATCCACGCCGCCCGAAAGTCCGAGAATAACTTCGTCTGCACCTACCTGCTCGCGGATGCGCCCGATCGCCTCGGACGCATAATCGGGCATGTTCCAGTCGCCGGCGCAGCCGCAGATATCGTTGACGAAGCGCCTGAGGATGGCCGCACCTTGAACCGTGTGCGTGACCTCGGGATGGAATTGCACCGCGTAGAAGCCGCGTGCCTCGTCGGCCATGGCCGCGATCGGGCAGGACTCGGTCGACGCCATAAGCTTGAATCCCGGAGGCAGCTGCGTGACTTTGTCGCCGTGGCTCATCCACACCTTGAGCATGCCATGGCCCTCGGGGGTGCGAAAATCCTCGATGCCTTCGAACAGGCGCGTGTGGCCGCGCGCGCGCACCTCAGCGTAGCCGAATTCGCGCACCTTGCCCGCCTCGACCTGGCCGCCGAGTTGACCTGCCATGGTCTGCATGCCGTAGCAGATGCCCAGCACCGGCACGCCCAGATCGAACACCGCCTGCGGCGCCCGCGCCGTCGTGTCTTCGGTCACCGACAGATGGCTGCCGGAGAGGATCACGCCCCGGGCACCGGAATCGCGCACGAACTGCTCGCTGACGTCGTAGGGATGAATTTCGCAGTAGACCCGCGCTTCGCGCACGCGCCGCGCGATCAGTTGGGTGTACTGCGCGCCAAAGTCGAGGATCAGGATTTTCTGATGCATTCTTCAACCTTCAAAATTGGAAAGGCCGCTCGTGTGATTCGAAACACGACCGGCCTTCGAGCGGATGAGTCGGGTCACGGATTGCGCGTCATTCGACCTGGTAATTGGGCGCCTCTTTGACTATCTGCACGTCGTGCACATGCGATTCGCGCATGCCTGCCGAGCTGATTTCGACAAACTCCGTCCTGGTGCGCATGTCGTCGATGGTGGCACACCCGCAATAGCCCATGCTGGCGCGCAGCCCACCCACCATCTGGAAGATGATGCTGACCACGCTGCCCTTGTAGGGCACACGGCCCTCGATGCCTTCGGCAACGAGCTTGTCGGCGTTGTTGGCCGGATCCTGGAAATAGCGGTCCGCCGCACCTTCCTGCATGGCACTCAGGGAACCCATGCCGCGGTAGAGCTTGTAGGAGCGGCCCTGGTACAGGATGGTTTCGCCGGGCGCCTCTTCGGTGCCGGCGAATATGCTGCCCATCATCACTGCATCCGCGCCGGCGGCGACCGCCTTGGCGACATCTCCCGAATAGCGTACGCCGCCATCGGCGATGAACGGCACATCGGTGTCCTTCAGCGCCGCGAAAACGTTCTGCACGGCAGATATCTGCGGCACACCGACGCCGGCGATGACGCGCGTGGTGCAAATCGAGCCCGGGCCGATGCCTACCTTGACGCCGTCGGCGCCGTGATCCACCAGGGCTTTGGCGCCGGAAGCCGTGGCGATGTTGCCGCCGATGACTTCCACGTTCGGGAAGTTCTTCTTGATCCATTGCACCCGGTCGAGTACGCCCTGGGCATGGCCATGCGCCGTATCCACCACGATCACGTCGGCGCCTGCATCGACCAGATATCCGATGCGCTCCTCCGTACCCTCGCCTACGCCGACGGCTGCGCCTACGCGCAGCTTGCCCTGATCATCCTTGCTCGCGAGTGGGTGTTCGGTTGCTTTCAGAATGTCCTTCACCGTCACCAGCCCGCGCAACTCGAAGCTGTCGTTAACCACCAGCACCCGTTCCAGTCGATACTTGTGCAGCAGTGCTCGCGCTTCCTCGGCGCTGGCGCCCTCCTTCACATAAATTAGGCGCTCGCGCGGGGTCATGACCGCGCTCACCGGGGCGTCCAGGTCGGTCTCGAAGCGGTAGTCGCGGTTGGTCACGACACCGACGACTTTGCCCTTGTCGATGACCGGGAAGCCCGACACGCGGTATTGTTGGGTCAGCGCGAGCAGTTCACGCACCGTGATCTCCGGCGACACGGTCATCGGGTCGCGCAGCACACCCGATTCGAAGCGCTTGACCTTCAGCACTTCGGCCGCCTGCGCCTTCGGGGTGAGATTCTTGTGCACGATGCCGATGCCACCTTCCTGGGCGATCGCAATCGCGAGCCGCGCTTCGGTCACGGTGTCCATCGCAGCCGAAACCAAGGGAATATTGAGTTGGATCTTGCGCGTCAGCCGGGTCTTGAGGGAAACGTCGCGCGGAAGGACGGTCGAATGGGCGGGAACGAGCAGGACATCGTCGAAGGTCAGCGCTTTTTGAATGGCGCGCATAGCAAAACTCCTGGCCACAAAGCCGCATTATACGCGCCTGCCCTGGGCCGGCAAACAGGAAGCGCCTGAAACCGGAGCGGCGCCCGCGCGTTAAGCGCATTTGACGCGGCGGCGGAAAGCCGCTAATTTGGATCAAATCGAGCAAAAGGAAGGCATACCCGCATGAAACGACTTTCGCTAGCTATGGGGTTGGCGCTGTGCTTGGCCCTGCCGGCAACGGCTCAGACGTACAAATGGGTGGACGCGAACGGCGAAGTGCATTATTCGGACCAACCTCCGCCGAGCAATATCAAGACCGAAACGCTACAGGCTCCTGCCGAGCCTGTCGCCGCCCCTGCGCCTGCTGCTGCGCCTGCCGCTGCGCCTGCGGCGAGTCCCGCCGAGGGGGGGCCTAAGAGCCTGGCCGAGCGGGACCAGGCATTCCGCAAGCGCCAGGCCGACGCGGCCAAAGAGCAGGCAGAGCAGGCAAGAAAGGAAGCGCAAGCGCGCCGCAAGGCGGAGTACTGCAAGAGCGCACGGGCCGCATTGGCCAATCTGGAAATGGGCGGGCGCCAGGTGCGCATCAACGACAAGGGCGAGCGTGTTTTTCTCACCGACGCGGAAATTGCCCAGCAGACGGCCCAGGCGCGGAAAGACGCTGACGAGGCGTGCAAATAGCCTATTTCCGGGCCCTTGCCGCGCGCTTGCGCCGGATTTCCTTGGGATCTGCGGTCAGGGGTCGGTAGATCTCCACCCGGTCCAGGTCGCGAAGCCGGGCATCGGGGCTGACCGGCTGGCCCCATACCCCGGCGCGGCCGAGCTTGATCTCCGGCGACCGCTGCAGCAAGCCGCTCGCCTGTATCGCATCCAGAACGGTGCTCCCGGGCTCAAGGTCAAGCAAGACGCGTTCCTGCCGCTGCGGCAACGCGTAGACCACCTCGATGCGCATGTCTAACCCGGTCCGTACAGGGTGGCCGCGCGCTTGACGAAGACTTCGACCAGGGTATTGGCGATGTGACTGAACACCGGCCCGGCGATCTTTTCCATCAGCTTGCCCGAGAGTTCGTAACTCAAGCGGAATTCTATTTTGCATGCCTGCTCCGATAGCGGCACGAAGCGCCAGTAGCCGTCCAGGTGTTTGAACGGACCATGGATCAGCTTCATATCGATCAGGGCGTCCCGCTCCATCTCGTTTTCCGTGGTGAAATGCAGGCGCAGGCCGTGATAGTTGATATGCAGCGTGGCCGCGGCCTTGTTGGCGCCGGTCATCTTCACTTCGGTGGCGCTGCACCATGGCAGAAACTGCGGGTAAGCCTCGCAATCGGCAACCAAAGCGTACATTTTGGCCGCGCTATGGCCGATCAAGACTGATTTTTCCACTATGGCCATAACGATTCGGCGCAACTGTTAAAATTACTCGATTGTACCAATACATGCTCCCATGAAGATCGCCCAGAACAAGAAAGCCTTTCACGATTATTTCATCGAGGAGCGTTATGAAGCCGGGCTGGTGCTGGAAGGCTGGGAAGCCAAGGCCATCCGCGCCGGGCGGGTGCAGCTCAAGGACGCCTATGTGCTGATCCGCGGCGGCGAGATCTACATGGTCGGCGGCCACATCAGCGCCCTGCCGACGGCCTCCACCCATATCCATCCCGACCCCGTGCGCACGCGCAAACTGCTGCTCCATGGCGAGGAGATCGAGCATCTGATCGGCAAAGTCGAGCGCGCCGGCTATACCCTGGTGCCGCTCGATATGCACTATACGAGAGGCAGAATCAAAATCGACATTGGCCTCGCCCGCGGCAAGAAGCAGCACGACAAGCGCGAAACCGAGAAAAAACGCGATTGGGAAAGGGAGAAACAGCGCCTGATGCGTTCAACGAGCAAATCCTAGCGCGAACGTTTAAGCTCTTTGCCGCACCTGTTCGAACAGGCAAATCGCCGCCGCAGCCGCCACGTTCAGCGATTCGGCGCCGCCCGGCATGGGGATGCGCAATTGCTCGGCCGCAACGGCGGCCAAGGCCGCGCTCAGTCCCGCTCCCTCGTTGCCGAAGGCCCAGGCAAGCGGGCCGCGCAGGTCAGCCTGATAAAGCGTTTTTTGCGCATGGCTGCTGGCGCAGATCAAGCGGCCCGAAAGCCGCTGGACTGCAGCGGGGAGATCGGCGTTATCAAATATGTCGAGGTTGAAATGCGCGCCCATCCCGGCGCGCAGCACCTTGGGCGACCAGGCGAAGGCGCAACCTGGGGAAAGCAGGACAGTGGCGATGCCCGCGGCCGAGGTGCTGCGCAGGATCGAGCCGAGGTTGCCTGCGTCCTGAATATTTTCCAGCATCACGCAACGCTCGATCGTTTGCGGCAAGGGACCGGGCGCGGGCGTGCGTATCAGCGCGACGATGCCGGTCGGCGTCGCGACCTGGGCGACGTCGTTGAACAGCGGATCTGCCAGCACCAGCAACGCCTGCCCGTCCACGCCCGCCGCGAGCTGCGCTGCTTCGGCGTTGGCCGCGCCGCTTTCGCGCAGAATCAGTTGCTCGGGCACGCCGCCGCTCGCGCGATAGGCCGAGATCAAATGCATACCGTCGAGCAGCGCCAAGCCTGCCCTGCGGCGCTCGCGCGTGGAAGTGGCGAGTTGGCGCAGCGCCTTGAAGCGCGGGTTTTCGCGCGAGCGTATCAGCTTCATCTCGCGCAGGTACGCGCGCGCAGCTGCGCCGCCTGGCCGGTGGTGTCGAATTGAACTATGATGCGCATGCTTGAAAGAATGGCGATCCACAAGTCTAACCGAGAACCCGCAGGGTGAAAATTGCAATCGTCACGCCAGCGCGCGCTGCGTCGCGCACGGGCAACCGGCATACGGCGCAGCGCTGGGCTGCGATGCTGCGCGCGGCAGGACACAAAGTCACCCTGGCGACGGAATGGCGTTCCGGAAAACCCGATGTCCTGTTCGCTTTGCACGCACGTCGCAGCCATGCGTCCATCCTGCGCTTTCGCGAAACGCATGCCGACGGGAAACTGGTGGTGGTGCTTACCGGGACCGATCTGTACCGCGACATAAACCATGACCAGGACGCACAGCGGTCGCTGCAGATGGCGCAGCGTCTCGTGGTACTGCAGGAAAAGGGTTTGCAGGCCCTGCCGCGCCGGCTGCGCGCGAAGACCCGGGTGATCTACCAATCGGCGCAGGTCAAGGCGAAAGTGGCGCCGCGCGGGAAGGTATTTCGCGTTTGCGTCCTTGGACATTTGCGCGAGGAGAAGGATCCGTTTCGCGCCGTGCTGGCGCTGAAACACATTGCGCCGGCGGAAAAGATCGAACTCGTGCATCTGGGCAAGGCGATGTCGCCGGAAATGGCGGCGCAGGCTGCGTCCCTCATGGCCGAGGAGCCGCGCTACCGCTGGCTCGACGTTATGCCGCATTGGCGCGCGCTGGCTTGGTTGGCACGCAGCCAGCTGATGGTGATGAGCTCGCGCATGGAGGGCGGCGCAAACGCGATCGCGGAAGCCGCGTGCATAGGGGTGCCGGTGCTGGCTTCCGCCATTCCCGGCAATATCGGCATGCTCGGTGCGGACTATCCCGGCTACTACCCGGTCGCAGACGATAAGGCGCTGGCCAAACTGCTGATCAAGGCGATGCGCCACCAGGCGTATTACCAGTCGCTCAAGCGCGGCATCGCGGCGCGGCGGCACTTGTTCCGGCCGCAACATGAGCAAGCGAGCTTGCTGCGCCTGCTGCGCGAACTCGCTTGAGCGCGCTAGTGGCTTAGCCCCGGAGCAGCCTGCGTACCGGTGCAAAGCTGCGGCGGTGGATTTCACTCACGCCGCATCGCTCCAAGGCAGCCAGATGGTCGGCGGTCGGGTAGCCCTTGTGCCGGTCCAGGCCGTAATGCGGGAACAACTGGTGCAGCCGCAGCATTTCCGCATCGCGCGCCGTCTTGGCCAGAATCGACGCTGCGGAAATCGCGGCGATCTGGCTGTCGCCCCTGACGATGGCCCTGACCGGATAGGCGATCGCTGGACAGTGCGTGCCGTCGACCAGCACTTCGCCGGGCGCTAGACTCAGCTGTTCGACCGCGCGGCGCATGGCCAGCAGGCTTGCCTGGAGGATATTGATCGTATCGATCTCGGCCACCGATGCCGAAGCGACCGCCCAAGCGAGCGCGTGCCGGCGAATTTGGCCAGCCAGCTCCAGCCGGCGCGGCGCGGACAGGATTTTGGAATCGGCCAGGCCGGCGACAACCACGTCCGGATCCAGGATCACTGCGGCGGCATAGACCGGACCGGCCAGCGGCCCCCGCCCCGCTTCATCCACGCCGCATATAAGGCTCGTGGCTCGTGGTTCGTGGTTCGTGGATCGAGCCACGATCAACGTGCTAGGAGCAGGGGCAGCACCGCCCTGGCGGCCTGCTCCGCGGTATTGCATTTCAGTTCGCGATGGATCGCGGAAAAGCGCCGCGGCAGGCGCGCGCGCAGCACACTGTCATTGAGCGCATTGTGCAGGGCTTGGGCGAGGTTCTCCGGGGTCGCGTCGTGCTGCAGCAACTCCGGCACGACGAACTCCCCGGCGAGGACGTTGGGCAGGCCGATGTAAGGCAGGTAGCCCATGCGCCGCATGAGCAGCCAGCTGCCCCCGGCCATTTTGTAAGTGATCACCATGGGCTTTTTGAGCAGTGCTGCTTCCAGCGTAGCTGTACCGCTGGCCACCAGTGCGACATCGGCGGCGGCGAGCGCTTCGCGCGCGTGGCCGAACAGTATGGTCAAATTCAGGCTGTCCGCGCCGGACCGATACAGAGCGGCCTCGAACATCTCGCGCGTTTCGCGGCTTACGAGCGGGACGAGAAACAGGGGCTGCTCGATTTTCTGTGCCAGCAGCTTGGCGGTCGCAATGAAAGTGTCCGCCATGTAGCGCAACTCTGACTGACGGCTCCCCGGCAACAGCGCGATTACCTTGCTTTCGGGTGCGATTTTGAGTTGGTCGCGCGCGCCGGCTGTCTGATCCTGCTCGGGAATCAGATCGGCGAGGGGATGGCCGACATAGCTTGCCGCAACACCGGCTTTGCTGAAAATCGCAGGCTCGAACGGAAACAGCGTCAGCACGTGGTCGACGGAACGCGCAATGGCCGCGATGCGGCCGCCGCGCCAGGCCCAGATCGAGGGGCTGACATAATGCACGACGGGCACGCCGGCGCGCTTGAGGCCGGCTTCCAGGCCCAGATTGAAATCCGGGGCGTCCACGCCGATGAACAGTTGCGGTTGCGCCTCGAGCAGGGCCAGTCTCAGCTTGCGCCGCATCCATACGAGGCCAGGATAATGGCGCAGCACCTCGGCATAGCCGCGCACTGCAAGCCGTTCCATCGGAAACAGGCTGCTCAGGCCCTCTGCTTGCATCTTCGGCCCGCCGATGCCGATGAAAGTCGTTCGCGGCAGGTGGGAGCGCAAGGCGGCGATCAAATGCGCCCCCAGCAGATCGCCCGACGCCTCGCCGGCGACCATGCCGATGGTGGGCGCTGTATCGCTCACGTCAGCGCACGATCCCGCGCGTGGAGCCTTGTAGAAAATCGACGAGCACACCGATTTCAGCGCAAGTCGCGGCTTGTGCGGCAAGCTGCGCCCGCGCTTGATCCAGCGTCAGGCCGGACTTGTACAGCGTCTTGTAGGCGCGCTTGATATCGGCCAGCGCAGCCGCGGAGTAGCCGCGCCGGCGCAGCCCCTCGGTGTTGATGCCGTGGGTTTTAGCCGTGTTGCCCGCGGCCATCACGTACGGCGGCAGGTCGTGCACCAGCACCGTGGCGATGGCGGTGAAGCTGTGGGCACCGATGCGCACGAACTGATGCACGCCGGTGAAGCCGCCGAGGATCGCATAATCGCCGACGTGCACGTGGCCGGCGAGCTGGGCGTTATTGGCAAAAGTGGTGTGGTCGCCGATCTGGCAGTCGTGGGCGATGTGCACATAGGCCATGACCCAGTTGTCGCTTCCCAGGCGGGTCACGCCTGCGTCCTGTGCGGTGCCGCAGTTGAGCGTACAGAATTCGCGTATGGTGTTGCCGTCGCCGATTTCCAACCGCGTCGGTTCGCCGCCGTATTTCTTGTCCTGCGGCATCGCGCCGAGCGAGCAGAACTGGAACACGCGATTGTCCCTGCCGATCCGGGTATGTCCCTCGATCACCACATGCGGGCCAATGCGGGTCTCGTCGCCGATCTCCACGTGCTCGCCGACCATGCTGTAGGCGCCGACGCTGACGTTTTCACCCAGCCTCGCGCGAGGATGGACGATAGCGCTGGGGTGAATCATTATATTGGACGGAGGGTGCAGAGCAGTTCGGCTTCGGCCACGACAGCGTCTCCTACATAGGCTTTGCCGGCATATTTGACCACGTTGCGCACGGTGCGCTCGATGCTCACCTCCAGCACCAGTTGGTCCCCCGGGATGACCGGTTTCTTGAAGCGCGCCCTGTCGATACCGGCAAAATAATACACGGACTTGTTATCCGGCTTGATTCCCATGCTGCGAAACGAGAGGATCGCCGCGGCCTGCGCCATGGCCTCGACGATGAGCACGCCGGGCATCACCTTGTAATACGGAAAATGGCCGTTGAAATAGGGCTCGTTGACGCTGACGTTTTTCAGCGCCCGGATGCGCTTGTCCAACTCGCATTCGATCACGCGATCGATGAGCAGGAACGGATAGCGGTGGGGCAGGTACTCGAGGATTTCCTGGATGTTCAAGCTTTCTTCTCCCGCGTTGACAGGCGTTGCTCCGGATTGCGCAAACGTTCGCGCAGCGAATCCATCTGATGCAGCAGGGCCGTATGGCGCGCCCAGCTGCGGCTGTCTTCGGCCGGGTGCCCGCCGTAGCTTCCGGCTTTCCGAATCGATTTGGTGACCACCGCGGCTGCGTGAATGACGACGCGATCGGCGATGTCGAGGTGTCCGACGATATTGGCGGCGCCGCCAATCATGCAGTATTTGCCGATGCGCGTACTGCCGGCGATGCCGGTGCAGCCGGCGATCGCCGTATGCGCGCCGATGCGTACGTTGTGCCCGATCTGGATCAGGTTGTCCAGCTTGACCCCGTCTTCAATCACCGTGTCGTCCAGCGCACCCCGGTCGATGCAGGTGTTGGCACCGATTTCGACGTCGTCGCCGATCACCACCGCCCCGGTCTGCGGAATCTTGCGCCAGACGCCCTGATCCAGGGCAATGCCGAACCCGTCGGCACCGATCACGGCACCGGAATGCACCAATACACGCTGGCCCAGGCGACAAGCCGGATACACGGTGACGCGCGCGTGCAGCCGGCTGTCCGCGCCGATCTCGACCGCATCGCCGAGGTAGCACCCCGCGCCTATCACCACTCCTCTGCCCAGCTTTACGCCGCGGCCCACATACGCGCCGGCGCCGATGCTGGCGCTGGCCGGAACGCGCGTTCCGCGCTCGACGACTGCGCTCCTGTGCACCCCGGGTTTGGCCACCGGCGGCGGATTGAACAGGGAGGAAACTTTGGCGAAATACAGATAAGGATTGTCGCAGACGATGCGCGGCAGCTGCGTCAGGCTGCTGTCTGCCTTGCTGAGGATCACCGCGCCGGCACCCGTAGCGGCCAGCTGGCGCCGGTATTTGCCGTGGCTGAGGAAACCGATGTGCTGCGCCGCGGCGTTCTCCAGCGTCGCAACCTGGCTGATCGGCGTCTGCGCGTCCCCTATTATCTCTCCACCGAAGCGTTCGACGATCTGGGCCAGGCGATATTTCTTGGCCTTAGCCATCTGCGCCGGCTATTTCTGCGCCGGCTTGTCTGCGAGCGCCTTGATCACCTTGTCCGTGATGTCGATGCGCGGGCTGGCATAGACGGCCTCCTGGAAAATGATGTCGTATTTCTCCGCTTCCGCGATCGCCTTGATGGCGCGATTGGCTTGATCGAGCACCGCGGCGAGCTCCTCATTGCGCCGCTGATTGAGATCCTCGCGGAATTCGCGCTGCTTGCGCTGAAAATCCAAGCTCAGTTCGCCCAATTGGCGCTGCTTGTCGCGGCGCTCGGATTCGCTCATGGTGACAGAATTTTTCTCCAGGTCTTCCTGCATCTTGCGGACTTGGGCCGCCATTTTTTGTATGTCCTGATCGCGCTTGGCGAATTCCTTTTCGATCTTCTTCTGCGCGCGCACCGCAGGAGCGGCCTCGCGGAACACCTTTTCGGTGTTGACGAAACCGATTTTCACATCGGCGGCGGCAATGCCGCTGCCGATCAACATGCTCAATGCGATAAGTGCAAGTGCAAGTTTTTTCAAACTGACCTCCTCGAGTCCTAAAAGACCTGCCCCAGCTGGAATTGCAGGTGCTGAATCCCATCCCCCGGCTTGGCGTTGAGCGGTTTGCCGTAACTGAGGCGCAACGGCCCCATCGGGGAGTTCCAGATAAACGAAAGGCCGGTCGAATAGCGCAAATCCGAAAGACTGATCTTCTCACCCGAACCCCACACTTGGCCAGCATCCAGGAACACGCTCAAGCGCATCGAACGGTCTACCCCGGCCCCCGGTATCGGAAACAGAAGCTCGGCGTTCCCGACCAGGCGCTTGGTGCCGCCGAGGATGTTGCCTTGCGAATCGCGCGGGCCCAGCGAGTAATCGTCGTAACCGCGCACCGAGGTAACGCCGCCGGCGTAGAAGCTCTTGTAGAACGGAAGCGGTTTCCCGCTCATGCCGCCGGCCGTCCCCGCTTCGCCGTTGAGCATAATGGTATAGGTGCGCGACAGCGGGTGAAACCATTGCGTCTGTCCGGTAAGCTTATAGTATTTCAGCGTTCCGCCCGGCAGCCCCACCTCCAAATTGGCGCGAAGGATCGACCCTTTGGTCGGCGCCAGCGCGTTGTCGCGTTGATCGCGTATCCAGCCGATCGATCCCGGAAACGCGGTGTTGGTATCGCCAAAAATATTGACGAAATCCAGGTACCGTTGCGGGCTGGCCGAAGTGACGCCAAGTCTGGTGTTCTCGGCGCCAAGACTCAAGCCGAGATTATCCACCTCGGTAATCGGAATGCCATAGCGCACCGCCGCGCCGGTGGTGTTGGTGGTGTAATAACCGAGGCCGAGCATGGAAGCGTCGGTGCGTCGGTCGTAGAGGTCGAAGCCGCGGCTAACGCCATCGACGGTGTAATACGGGTTGGTGTAGCTCAATCCGAGATTGCGATTGATCCTGCTCGTGCTGACTTGCAGAGTAATGTGCTTGCCGCTGCCGAAGATGTTCTGCTGCGTGATCGAGCCGCTCAGTATGAGTTTCTCCGTCGACGAAAAGCCGGCCCCAATGGTGATCGCGCCGGTCGGCTTTTCCTTGATCTTGAAATTCACGTCCACCTGGTCGGAGGTGCCGGGCACGGGCGGCGTCTCGACTTGTACGTCGGTAAAGTATCCCAGCCGATCCAGGCGTTCCTTGGATTTCTGGATTTTGTCGGCGTCGTAGTAAGCGCCCTCGAGCTGCCGCAACTCACGGCGAATCACTTCGTCGCGGCTGCGGTTATTGCCCGAAATGTTGACGCGGCGCACATAGACCCGCCGCCCCGGGTCGATCATTATCGTCAACGCAACTTGCTTTGTCGCTTTGTTCAGTTCCGGAACCGCGTTGGCGTTGGCAAAGGCATAACCGTCGTTGCCCAGCCGGTCGGTGATCTTCTTGGTGCTGTCGTTGAGTTTCTCGCGCGAGAAGGTGTCGCCCGGCTTCAGCTCGATCAGTTTGCGCAATTCCGCTTCGGGCAAAAGCATCTCGCCGCCGAGCTTGACGCTCGACACGGTGTACTTGTCGCCCTCGGTGATGTTGATCGTGATGTAGATGTCCAGCTTGTTCGGCGAGATCGAGACCTGCGTCGAATCGATACGGAACTCGAGGTAGCCGTGGTTGAGGTAAAACGAGCGCAGCGTTTCAAGGTCACCGGCCAATTTCTGTTTGGAATACTGGTCGTTCTTGGTGTACCAAGTCAGCCAGCCTGGCGTCTGCAGCACGAACAGGCCCAGCAAATCCTTTTCGCTGTACACCCTGTTGCCGATGATTTTGATTTCGCGGATCTTGGCGACATCGCCTTCGTTGATGGAAAAAGTGATTCCCACCCGATTGCGCTCGAGCGGCGTAACCGTGGTGACTACGTTGGCGGCATAACGCCCGCGCGCGAGGTATTGGCGCTTGATCTCCTGCTCGGCCTGATCGAGCAGCGCCTTGTTGAAGGACCGTCCCTCGGCCAGCCCGATTTCGCGCAGCCCTTTGCGCAATGCCTCCTTGTCGAATTCCTTGTTGCCGATAAAGTCGATCTGCGCCACAGCCGGGCGTTCCTCGACGATCACGATCAGTACATCGCGCCGTTCTTCCAGGCGCACGTCTTTGAAGAAGCCGGTGGCAAACAATGCCTTTATCGCCGCTGCCGCTTTCGCCTCGGTCATGGTTTCGCCCACCTTGACCGGCAGGTAGCTGAACACCGTGCCGGCTTCGATGCGCTGTATGCCTTCAACCCGGATATCGCGCACCACGAACGGCTGGAACGCGTGCGCGACGCCAAACCACAGGCAGATGAATGCGCCGACGAGGTACCTGGTCATGTTAAGTTCAGCCGGAAATCAAGCGGTTGATATCGTTATAGAAGGCAAATGCCATCAGAACCAGCAAAAGCGCCAACCCGAGCTTCTGGCCGATTTCCATTATCCGATCCGACACCGGGCTGCCCTTGAAAATTTCGATCGTATAATACATCAAATGACCGCCATCTAATAAGGGAATCGGCAGCAGGTTGAGCACCCCGAGGCTGAGGCTGATCAGCGCCAGAAAATTCAGGTAAGACACAAGTCCGAGCTGCGCCGATTGGCCGGCATAGTCAGCGATGGTGACCGGCCCGCTGAGATTCTTCCATGACACCTGCCCGATCAGCATCCGTCCAAGCATCTTCACGCTGAACGCGGACATGTCCCAGGTTTTTTGCACCGCCTTCACCAGAGCACGCGCGGCACCGTAGCGCACCACCGTGACGAGTTCGTCCAAAGCCTGCTTGTCGATCTTCGCCGCTGCACCTATGTGCCCCACCGTCGAGCCATCCCGCTCCACCGTTGCAGGAACGAGCGCGAGTTCGCGTCGCTCTTTGCCACGCTGAAGCGTCAGTCGCAGTTCGACACCCGGGTGATTGCGCACCAGCTGCACCAGTTCATTCCAGTTGGCGACGGATTTGCCGTTGACCGCAAGGATTCGATCGCCCGCCTGCAGACCCGCATGCTCGGCCACGCTGCCGGCCACGACCTGTCCGATAACGGGCTGGATTTCCGGTTGGTACAGGCGCAGGCCGATCAGTGCCAGGGTATCGCCCTCAAGCTCCTCCGCGTTGAAGTGCGACAAATCGAGTGTGCGCCAGTCGACGTGGTGGTTGCTGCCGAGCACCTCCACCTTCACCTGCTTGTGCTCCAGCGCAAGCTGCATCATGCGCCAGCGCACCTCCTGCCAGGACCCGACGTGTACCCCGTCGATTGCGCGTATGGTGTCCCCCGGCTCGAACCCGGCACTTGCCGCCGGCGTGTGCGGCTGCGGTGCAGCCACGATCGGCCGCGCCTCCTGCACCCCATGCATGAACAGGGGCCAGTACAGCAATATCGCGAACAAAAAGTTCGCCAGCGGACCGGCAAGGACCACGGCGTAACGCCGCCAAACGCTCTGGCGGTTGAAGGCGCGGCCGAGTTCCTGCGGCGCAACCTCGCCCTCGCGCTCGTCCAGCATCTTGACGTAGCCGCCCAGCGGCACCGCTGCCACCACCCATTCCGTCTGATCGCGCCCGAGCCGCTTTTTCCACAGCGGCAAGCCGAAGCCGATCGAGAAGCGCAAAACCTTGACGCCGCAAAGGCGCGCGACCAGATAGTGCCCGTACTCGTGCACGATGATCAGAATTCCCAGCGCGACCACGAATGCGGCGACAGTATGCAGCAGGGTCATGGCTTGACCGCCATTGCCTCGAGCTGCAGCTGCGCGCAGCTGCGCGCCGCGGCGTCGGCTTCGAGCACGTCATCAAGGCCGGCAATCGCGCGCGCGGGCAATGCGTTCATCACTGCCTCGATCACCGTCGTTATGGAGAGAAACGGCAGGCGCCGCTCGAGAAAGCCGGACACCGCGACCTCGTTCGCCGCGTTGAGCGTCGCCGGGCTGGTCCCGCCCTCCCGCAGGGCGCGATATCCGAGTTGCAGCGCCGGGAAACGCGCAAAATCCGGCGCCGCGAAATCGAGCCTGCCGATGCGAAACAAATCGAGCGAGTCCACGCCTGCCTCAATCCGTTCCGGGTAGCCGAGTGCGTGCGCGATCGGCGTGCGCATGTCCGGGTTGCCGAGTTGTGCGATGACCGAGCCGTCCGCATATTCAACCATCGAATGCACGACGCTCTGCGGATGAATCACGACCTCGATCTGTTCGGATGTCGCGCCGAACAGCCAGTGCGCTTCGATAATTTCGAGCGCCTTGTTCATCATGGTCGCCGAATCTACCGAAATCTTGCGGCCCATGACCCAGTTCGGATGGGCGCAAGCTTCGTCCGGCGTCACGCTTCGCAGATCTGCTAGTGTCGTTTCGCGGAACGGCCCGCCGGAAGCGGTCAGCAACACGCGGCGCACGCCGTGCCCGCCTAGGCCGCCGGAATATGCATCGGGCAGACATTGGAATACCGCATTGTGCTCACTGTCTATGGGCAGCAAAGTCGCGTGATGCGCACGCACGGCTTCCATGAATATCGGCCCTGCCATGACCAGTGCTTCCTTATTCGCGAGCAGCAGTCTCTTGCCCGCGCGCGCCGCCGCGAGCGTGGGCACCAAACCGGCGGCGCCGACGATGGCGGCCATGACGCAATCGGTTTCCGCATGGGCAGCAATGAACTCCAATCCCTGCTGCCCGATCAGGATTTCGGTGACGTCCGGCTGCAGCCGCTTGCGCAGGAGATCCGCCTGGACTGATTGCGCCACTACCGCGTAGCGCGGCCGATGGCGCAGGCACAGTTCGCCCAGTTCATCGACACGTTCGTTCGCGCTCAGGGCGAAGATGCGAAAGCGCTGCGGATGGCGCGCGGCCACGTCGAGCGTGCTGCGCCCGATCGAGCCGGTCGCTCCTAGAATGACGAGGTTCTGCAGCCGGCTCACCGAAGGTATACCAGCGCGGCAAGCGGCAGAACGGCGGTAAGCGCGTCGATGCGGTCAAGTACGCCGCCGTGCCCCGGAAGCAAAGCGCCGCTGTCCTTGACCCCGGCACGCCGTTTCATGGCCGATTCGAACAAGTCCCCGTAAATGCCCATTGCGGCGAGCAGCCAAAGAAACAGCAGGATTCCGAACGCGCCGAAGCGCGTGGACATGAACACCTGCGGAAAATACGCCTGCCACGCGAAACTCCACAATACCGCATAGGCCCCGACTGCGAGCAGCGCCCCCCCTATGCCTTCCCAGGTCTTGCCGGGGCTGATCGAGGGCGCGAGTTTATGCCGGCCGAAGCGGCGCCCGGCGAAATAAGCCGCGGTATCGGAAATCCATGCGACCGACATCAGCAGCAACAGCAGCGCCGGGCCGAGGCCGCGCAGTTCCACCAGCGCCAGCCAGGTCGGCACCAAAACCACAAGACCGGTCAGCCCCGCCAGCCAGCGCGAGCGCGGTAGCCACGAACGCCACAGCCACAGCGGCACCACGATTACCCAGAACAGGCTTGCGATCAGGTAGAGCGCAATGTGCGCTTCGTGCTGGCCGATCGGGGAATTGCCCCGTCCCCAGCCAAACAAGGATGCGCAGGCGGCCGCCACGAGCACCACATACAAGCCGCAGGCCATACGCCCGAGTTTGATCAGCTTTGCCCATTCCCATGCCGCCGGGATCAGCAATACACCGACAAATCCGGCCCAAGCACGGGGTGAAAACCAGAACAACGCCGCAAGAAACAAGACCAACAGCACCAGCGCCGTAATCACCCGTGTCTTGAGCATCGCTCAATAGCTCCCGCCGGCTCGCACAATCAGGCAGGCTCTTTTTTCGAGTTGGGCGCCTGACCGGCGATCTCCAACTGCTCGCTGGTGCGGCCGAAGCGGCGCTCGCGCCGCTGATAGGACGCGATCGCCCGATCGAGCGCAGCCGAATCGAAGTCCGGCCACAGGGTATCGGTGAAATAGAACTCGCTATAGGCAAGCTGCCACAGCAGAAAATTGCTGATGCGCTGTTCCCCGCCGGTGCGTATGAACAGGTCGGGTTCGGGCGCGTAGGCCATGGCGAGACAGCCAGCGAGCTGCTCTTCGGTAAACCCGCCGCGCTGCTCCGGCATTGACTCGACCAGGCGCCGCATTGCCTGCAGCAGGTCCCAGCGTCCACCGTAATTCGCCGCGATGGTGAGCGTCATCTTATTGTTGTCTTGGGTGAGGTGTTCGGCGCGCTCGACCAGGTCGGTGATCTTGTTGCCGAAGGGCGCGAGGTCACCCACTACGCGCAGGCGTATGCCGTTGCGGTGCAGCTTCGCCGCTTCCCGCTCCAGCGCCATGATGAACAGCCCTTTCAGCATCGACACCTCTTCTTCGGGCCGGCGCCAATTCTCCGAGCTGAATGCGAACAGGGTCAGGTATTCAACGCCGCGCGCCACACAGGCTTTGACTGCTTCACGCACGATCTCGACGCCGCGCTTGTGCCCGGCCGCGCGCGGCAGCATGCGCTGCTTGGCCCAACGTCCGTTGCCATCCATGATGATCGCGATATGGCGCGGAACCGCCTTCACTTGCGGGATATCGCGCGTCGAACTGGAAAATGAAGACATGGATGTCTCGGTCTCGGGCGCCCGGCTCAAACTGCCATCAGGTCTGTTTCTTTGGCGACGAGCACCTTATCGATCTCGGCAATGAATCTGTCGGTCAGCTTCTGAATCTCGTCCTGCGCACGGCGCTCGTCGTCCTCGGAAACAGCCTTTTGCTTGAGCAAGTCCTTAAGATGATGGTTGGCGTCGCGCCGCAGGTTCCTCACCGCCACCCTGGCATTCTCGCCCTCGCCTTTGACCACCTTGATCAATTCGCGCCGGCGTTCTTCGGTCAGCGCCGGCATCGGCACGCGGATCAGTTCTCCCTGGGATGAAGGGTTGAGCCCGAGATCCGACTCGCGGATGGCTTTTTCAATCACCGCCCCCATTTTCTTCTCCCAGGGCGCAATGCCAATGGTGCGCGCGTCGAGCAGGGTCAGATTGGCAACCTGATTCAGAGGCATTTGCGTACCGTAGTAATCGACGGTGACGTGGTCGAGGATGCCAGTGTGCGCGCGCCCCGTGCGCACCTTGCCAAGGTCGGTTTTCAGCGCCTCGAGCGACTTCTGCATCTTCTGCTCGGCGGTCTTCTTGACGTCAGCGATCATGCTCACCCCTCCTTCAGCTATGTACCAGCGTTCCCTCGTCCTCGCCCATCACCACCCGTTTCAGCGCGCCCGGCTTGAAGATACTGAATACGTTGATCGGCAGCTTCTGATCGCGGCACAAGGTCAGTGCAGTCGCGTCCATCACCTTCAGGTTCTGGTTGATCGCGTCGTCGAAGCTGACCCTGGCATAACGCCGCGCCTGCGGATTGGTCTTCGGGTCGGCGCTGTAAACACCGTCCACCTTGGTCGCCTTGAGCACGATATCACAGCCCATTTCGGTGCCGCGCAGCGCCGCCGCGGTGTCGGTGGTAAAAAAGGGATTGCCGGTACCGGCAGCGAAAATTACGATCTTACCTTCTTCCAGATAGCGCATCGCCCTGCCGCGAATATAGGGTTCCACCACCTGCTCGATATTGAGCGCGGATTGCACCCTTCCGTTCAGCCCGCCGCGGCGCATTGCGTCCTGCAGTGCAAGCGCATTCATTACCGTGGCCAGCATACCCATGTAATCCGCGGTGGCACGGTCCATCCCGGCGGCAGCCGGCGCTACACCGCGAAATATATTGCCGCCGCCGATCACCACCGCTATCTCCAGGCCCAGCGCCGCCACCACTGCGATTTCCGCGACAATGCGGTCTATGGTCGTTCGGTTGATGCCGTACGCATCCTCGCCCATGAGGGCCTCGCCCGAGAGCTTGAGCAGGATGCGCTTGTAGGCTGGCGCTTCGGGCACGGCGCTCAACCTGCCGCGGCTTTGGCCTGGGCCGCCACTTCAGCGGCGAAGTCACTGGATTTCTTCTCTATACCCTCGCCCACCACGAAAAATTTGTAGCTGAGCAGCCTGGCGCGCTTTGCGGCGAGCATCTTCTCCACCGTCAGCTTGTCGTCCTTGATGAAAGCCTGACCGAGCAAGGTGATATCGCCGAAAAACTTGTTGAGTCCGCCCTCGACCATTTTCTCCGCGATATTGGCCGGTTTGCCCGACTCCCTCGCGCGGGCAGCGAGCACCTCGCGCTCGCGCGCGATCGCCTCCGGGGCAACCTCGTCGCGCGACATGAACTGCGGCTTGGCGAACGCAATGTGCATCGCCAGATCCTTGCCGACTTCGTCCTCGCCCTCGAACTCGACCAACACGCCGATCTTGACGCCGTGCAGGTACTGGGCCAGCTTTGCCGCCGTCTGCACCCGGTGAAAGCGGCGGATGCTCAGGTTCTCGCCGATTTTCTGTACTAGAGCCTGGCGTTTGGCTTCGACCGTGGCATCCCCGAGGCGCAGCGCCGAGAGCGCGGCCACGTCGGCAGGATTCTGCTCCGCCACCAACTGCGCCAGAGCCGAAGCGAACTCCAGAAAGTCCGCGTTCTTGGCGACAAAATCGGTTTCGCAATTGAGTTCCACCAGCGAGGCACACTTGCCGTCAGCGGAAAAATAGGCGCCGACCACGCCCTCGGCGGCAACGCGTCCGGCCGCCTTGTTCGCTTTGGCGCCGCTCTTGACGCGCAACAGGTCTTCCGCCGCTTTCAGTTCGCCGTCGGTTTCGACCAGCGCTTTCTTGCACTCCATCATGCCCAGACCGGTGATTTCGCGCAGCTCCTTCACCATCGCTGCGGTAATGTCTGCCATTTATTCGCTCCTCATAGTTCAAAAAAAGGGGCATGCGCCCCTTTTGTACCTCAATGCCGCTGGGCCTAGCCAGCCGATTCTTCCTGGGCTTCCAATTCCACGAACTCGTCCGCGCCGGCGGCCCCGACGATCTCCTGCACCGACATGTCGCGGCCCTCGAGTATCGCGTCTGCCACGCCGCGCGCATACAGTCGGATGGCACGGCTGGAATCGTCGTTGCCCGGTATTACGTGAGCGATGCCGTCGGGCGAATGGTTGGTGTCGACCACCCCGATGATCGGGATGCCCAGTTTGTTGGCCTCGACGACCGCGCCCTTCTGGTAACCGACATCGATAATGAACAGAGCATCGGGCACGCCGGTAAGTTCCTTGATGCCGCCCAGGCTGCGCTCGAATTTGACCAGTTCTCGCTGAATGCCCAAGGCCTCCTTTTTCGGCAGCTTCTCCAGGCTGCCGTCGGCGAGCATCGTCTCCATCTCCTTCAAGCGCTTGATCGATTGCTTGACGGTCTTGAAATTGGTCAACATCCCGCCCAGCCAGCGATGGTCGACGTAAGGCGCGCCGCAGCGCATCGCCTCTTCCTTGATGATTTCGCGCGCTTGGCGCTTGGTGCCTACGAACAGGATGGTGCCCTTGTTCGAGGACAGCTTCTTCACGTACTTCATCGCCTCCTGGTACATGACCAGGGTCTTTTCCAGGTTGACGATATGGATTTTGTTGCGATGGCCGAAAATGAACGGGGCCATCTTGGGGTTCCAGAAGCGGGTCTGGTGGCCGAAATGCACCCCGGCTTCCAGCATTTGACGCATAGTGGTAGACATCGAAACTTCTCCATTTAGGGTTGGTCATAACCGCCCGGCTCGTTATAACCCCGCAAGGGGCACCCTAAAGAGGGGGCGGATAAAATTTAGCCAAGCGATTTGGCCAGCTCGAAAGTATACCATGAAGGCGGCACTCCATTCAAGAAATCCACGACTAAACAGCGGATTAAACTTCACCGACGGGCTTGGGCCACTTGTCGATGGCGGCGTTGCACGCGCGCCCGCAGGCGCAAGGCCGCAGGCTGAACGCGCGCGCAATGGTCGCGAATCGAGGCAAACGCGCAAAGCGGAGCTTCCCTTAGTCCTGGCTATCCTTTATGCTTTCCACCCTTTGGGCCCTGCGCGCAGATGACCATCCACATCAAGACCACGGAAGAAATCGAAAAAATGCGCGTCGCAGGACGCCTCGCGGCCGAAGTGCTGGATTTCATCACCCCGTATGTCCGGCCCGGGATCACGACCGGGGAACTCGACAGCCTGTGCCACGACTACATGGTGAAGGTGCAAAAAACGGTGCCCGCGCCGCTCAATTATGCGCCACCGGGATACCAGCCCTACCCCAAATCTATCTGCACCTCGATCAATCACCAGGTTTGTCACGGCATCCCGGGGGACAGGCAGCTGAAACACGGCGACATCGTCAATATCGACATCACGGTGATCAAGGACGGCTACCACGGCGATACCAGCCGCATGTTCTATGCGGGCGAACCCGCGATCCAGGCGCGCCGCCTGTCTGAGACGACCTACGAATGCATGTGGATGGGCATACTCGCCGTCAAAGCAGGCGCGCATCTGGGCGACATCGGTGCAGCGATCCAGAAACACGCCGAGGAGCACGGCTACAGCGTCGTGCGCGAATTCTGCGGCCACGGCATAGGCAGGAAGTTCCACGAGGAGCCGCAAGTGCTGCATTACGGCCGCGCCGGCGCCGGCATAGCGCTGCAGCCAGGCATGATATTCACCATCGAGCCCATGATTAATGCCGGCAAGCCGGCGATCCGCGAACTTTCGGACGGCTGGACTATCGTGACCAAGGATCACAGTCTGTCTGCGCAATGGGAACATACGGTACTCGTGACCGAGACCGGGCACGAAGTGCTCACCCTATCCGCCGGCGCCCCGGCCCAACCCGGCCCGAAAGTCCATCACCCTTGATACCCAATGCGCAATTGGCGACGGCCGCACGGCACTCCGCCCTCAGTCTGCGTGAGCAGCTGCAGAGCGGCCGGCGCGAACTGCGCGAGCAATATGGCGCAGACGACAATGCGCGGCGCATGCTGCGACAGCACCGGCAGCTGATAGATCGGTCGCTCAGGCGTTTGTGGAAGGAAGCGGCCCTGCCCGGCTCGCTCACGCTCGCCGCAGTGGGCGGCTATGGCCGCGGCGAGCTGTTCCCCTATTCCGACGTCGATATCATGGTGCTCCTGCCGCACGCCCCGGACGCAGAGCTCAAAGCCAAGCTGGAAGCCTTTATTGGCGGCCTCTGGGACGCCGGCCTGGAGCCTGGTCACGGCGTCCGCACGATAGAGGAATGCGTCTCCGAGTCGGCCAAGGACATTACGGTGCAAACCAGCCTGCTCGAAGCCAGATGGCTCGCCGGCAGCCGCGGCCTGTTTGCCGATTTCACCAGCGCCATGCGCGAGCATCTCAATCCCCAGGCCTTTTTCCAGTCCAAGCGCCTGGAGCAGGAGCAGCGCTACGGCAAATTTCAGGACAGTCCCTACAGCCTTGAGCCTAATCTGAAAGAGGCCCCGGGAGGGCTGCGCGACCTGCAGGCGATTCTATGGGTCAGCCGCTCCGCCGGCCTCGGGGAGGACTGGACGAAGCTTGCGGCGCGCGAGCTGATCACCGCCGCGGAAGCACGCCAACTCGCCCGCTATCAGAAATTTCTGAGCGAATTGCGCGTGCGTCTGCACTATATGGCCGGCCGCCGCGAAGACCGGCTGTTGTTCGACTACCAGAGCGGCCTCGCCGCGCAGTTCGGCTACGTCGACACCCCGGGCAAGCGTGCGAGCGAACAGCTGATGCAGCGCTATTACCGCACTGCCAAGGCGATCACTCAGCTCAATACGCTGGTGCTGCAGAATATCGCGGTAGAACTGTTTTCGAGCGAGGATACGCAGCCTGAAATCATCAACGAGCGCTTCCAGGCTGCGCACGAGCTGCTGGAGGCGCGCGACGCGGATCTGTTTGAACGCCAGCCCAACGCCATTCTGGAAAGCCTCCTACTTCTGCAGCAGCACCACGAATTGAAGGGCATGAGCGCGCCCACGCTGCGCGCCTTATGGCGCGCCCGGGCTGGAATCGATGCGCGCTTTCGCCGCGATCCGGTCAACCACGCGCTGTTCCTGCAGATCCTGCAGCAGCCGCAAGGATTGGTGCACACGCTACGCCGCATGAACCAATATTCCATCCTCGGCCGCTACCTGCCCGCATTCGGCAGGATCGTCGGGCAAATGCAATACGATCTGTTCCATGCCTATACCGTGGATCAGCACATACTCAATGTGATCCGCAATCTGCGCCGCTTTACCATGGTCGAATTCGCCCACGAATATCCGCAGTGCAGCCGCCTGATGGCAGGATTCGAGCGCCACTGGCTGCTGTACATCGCGGCGCTGTTCCACGACATTGCCAAGGGCCGCGGCGGCGACCATTCCCGGTTGGGCATGCAGGACGCGCGCAGCTTTTGCCGCGCACACGGGCTAACGCGCGAAGACACGGAGCTGGTGGTGTTCCTGGTCGAGCACCACCTGAGCATGTCCTCCGTGGCACAAAAGCATGACTTGACCGACCCCGACGTCATCAGTGCGTTCGCCGCGACAGCGAAGACCGAGCGCCGGCTCACCGCGCTGTACCTGCTCACCGTAGCCGACGTGCGCGGCACCAGCCCCAAGGTGTGGAACGCATGGAAAGGCAAGCTGCTCGAAGACCTGTTCCTGCTTTCGCGGCGCTTGCTGCGGGGCGCCGGCATCGGTTTCGAGGAGGATATCCAGGCCAAGCAGAACGAAGCGCTGCGCCTGCTGCGCCTGTATGCGCTATCGGACGAAAGCAAGGATCGGCTGTGGAGCCAGCTCGATGTGGCGTATTTCCTGCGCCATGACGCGCAGGACATCGCCTGGCAGACGCGCACCCTGCACTACCGCGTCGACACCGCGCGGCCGGTGGTGAAAGCACGCCTGTCGCCCATAGGCGAAGGGCTGCAGGTGATGATCTATACGCGCGATCAGCGCGACTTGTTTGCGCGCATCTGCGGCTATTTCGAACAGATCAATTACAGCATCGCCGACGCGCATATCCACACTACGCGCCATGGCTATGCGCTGGACACGTTCCTGTTGCTCGGGCCGGGCAACAATCCGCACTACCGCGACATGATCAACCTGATAGAGACCGATCTGGCGGAACGGCTGCAAGGCCAGACGCCGCTGCATCCGCCCACCCGGGGCCGGGTGTCGCGCCAGCTCAGGCATTTTCCGATCACGCCCGAAGTCAACATCCGGCCGGACGAAAAAGGGGCGAGCTATGGGCTTTCCATCATCGCCGGCGATCGCCCGGGCCTGCTTTATGCGATCGCGCTGGTGCTGGGCAAGTACAACATCAACTTGATTACCGCGAAGATCGTGACCCTGGGTGAGCGCGCCGAAGACGTTTTTCGGGTCTCGGGCGAGGCGCTGGCCAATCCCAAAACGGTGCTGCTGCTCGAAAGCGACTTGCTGGACGCCTTGCAACACCAATAGACAGCAGCTCGAGTCGATCGAAGGCGCGCTGCTGCCGGCGGGCGGCGACCCTCATTCATCGAGTACGTCCTCGCCCGGAAACAAGGCCTGGATGAAGCCGAACTTGCTGAAATCGCGGATGCGCATCGGGTACAAGACTCCCATCAAGTGATCGCATTCGTGCTGCACCACGCGCGCATGGAAATCGCTGACGCTGCGATCGATGGGTTTGCCCTGCTCGTCAAAACCTTGGTAGCGCAAGCGTGTATGCCGCGGCACCATGCCGCGCAGCCCCGGCACGGACAGGCAGCCTTCCCAGTCCTCTTCGAGCTCGTCCGAGAGTGGCGTCAGTACCGGATTGATGAGTACGGTGTCCGGAATCTCCTCCACGTGCGGATAACGCGGGTTGCGTTCGACGCCGAAAATCACCACTTGCAGGCTGACGCCTATTTGCGGCGCAGCCAGACCGGCGCCGCTCAAGTGCGCCATGGTGTCGCGCATGTCGGCCAGGAGCGCGTGCAGCTCGGGCGTGTCGAATCGCTCCACAGCCTGCGCCTGTTGCAGCAGGCACGGATCGCCCATCTTTAGCACCTCGCGAATCATGGCGCCGCCTCCCTAAGCCTCATCAAAATTTCCCATACGCCGCTACCAGTTTCTCGATAATCCGGCGCACGCGCGCCAACGATTGCTGCAGCACCTGTTCGATGTCCTCCATGCGCACGCCGTGCAGGCTGTCGCCACGGCCGGCGGCGTGATTTGCGACCACTGCGATGGCGGCGTATTCGAGACCCGCCTCCCGCGCCAGCGCCGCTTCAGGCATGCCGGTCATGCCGACAACGTCGGCGCCATCGCGCTCCAGGCGCTCGATCTCCGCCGCGGTCTCCAGCCGCGGACCCTGGCTGGCAGCATAGACGGCGTCCTGCGCCACCGCTTCGCCGCAGACGCGGGCCGCTTCGAGAATGCGGCGCCGTAACGGCGCCGAATACGGTTCGGTGAAATCGATATGCGTAACGGGTTGGTCCCCGCCCTCGAAGAAAGTGTTCTTCCGGCCCCAGGTATAGTCGATGATCTGGTGCGGCACCGCGATCGCCCCGGGCAGCATGTCGGCGCGTATCCCGCCCACCGATGCGACCGAAACCACGCCCTCCACCTCCTGTTCTTTCAGCGCCCAGATATTGGCGCGGTAATTCACTTCATGCGGCGGAATCGTATGCCCATAGCCGTGGCGCGCGAGAAACACCACGTCCGCGCCGGCGATCCGGCCGAAAGTAAGCGCGCCCGAGGGTTCGCCGTAGGGCGTGCGCACCGCCAGGCGGCGGCTAACATCGAGGTTGGACAGCTGGGTGAGCCCGCTGCCGCCGATGATGGCTAACATTGGCTGGCTAGGAACAAAACAAGGAGGTGTAGTCTCGACATCGGAACGGCGGCGATGTTATCACGGCGGGCCGTATGCGCGAGGCCGCTTTTAGCGCGGTCTCGCCTCACGCCTCTGCACCCTGCCGCAGTGCGTAAATCGCGGGCAGATTGCGCCAGGCGCCGTGCACGTCCATGCCGCATCCGAACACAAAGCGATCCGGCAGGGAGAGACCGACGAAATCGGCGCTGATCGGTTTGGCCACGGCTTTCTTCTTGTCGGTAAGCACCGCGCTGTAAAACGCCTCCGCGCCTTGGCCCAGAACGCGCTCACGTATCGCCAGCATGGTGTAGCCGATATCGAGAATGTCGTCGAGCACCAGTACCACCCTGCCGACGACATTGCCCTTGGGCTCGACTTTCCACTCCACGCCCCCGCCATCGGTAGCTGCGCCGTAGCGCGAGGCATGGATATAGTCGAAATCCAGCGGAAAGTTCAGCAGCGGCAGGATGCGCCCGGCAAACACCACCGCTCCGCCCATCACCGATAGCACCAATGGATACTGATCTCTCAGCTTCGCCGTTATTTCCGCGGCGACGCGTTCGATAGCCGCATCCACGTCAGCCGCGCTGTGGATCAACTCCGCGGATTCCAAAATCTGCCAGGCGCGCGCTGTTTGGTCCATACGCTGCAGCAGTTTCCCCGACTAGAGCGACTTCAGGTAGGCGGTGAAAGCGGCCCCGGTCTCGGGGTGCTTTTTTCCGTACTCGACCGTGGCTTGGAGATAGCCCAGCTTGGAGCCGCAATCGTAGCGCTTGCCCTGGAAACGATAGGCTAAAACCTTCTCCTCCTGCATCAGCGCGACGATGCCGTCGGTCAGCTGTATTTCGCCGCCCGCGCCCGGCTGCACTTTGGCCAGATGATGAAAAATCCGGGGGCTCAGAATGTAGCGGCCCACGACCGCCAGCGTGGAGGGCGCATCTTTCGGCTGTGGCTTCTCGACCATGGCGCTGACCACGCCCGGCTCGCCGCCGTCGGTCTGCACGATGCCATATTGGTGCGTATTTTTGCGCGGGACCTCTTCCACGCCGAGCACTGAGCACTGATATTGCTCGTACACTTTGACCATCTGGCTGACCACAGGCGGCGTGCCGTCAATCAGGTCGTCGGCCAGAATGATCGCGAACGGCTCGTCGTTGACCACCGGCTCGGCGCACAGCACCGCGTGGCCCAGGCCCAGCGGCTCCGGCTGGCGGATGTAAATGCAGTTGATGCGCGAGGGAACGACGTTCTGCACGAGCTCCAGCAATTCCTGCTTGCCGCGCGCCGCGAGCTCGGCTTCGACCTCGTAGGCCTTGTCGAAATGATCCTCAATGGTGCGCTTATTGCGGCCGGTGATGAATATCATGTCGGTGATGCCCGCGGCGACCGCCTCCTCTACTGCGTACTGGATCAGCGGCTTGTCGACGACAGGCATCATCTCTTTCGGACTGGCCTTGGTCGCTGGCAGGAAGCGGCTGCCCATGCCCGCCACCGGAAATACACATTTGCGTACGCGTTTCATCGGTTTCCTTTAAGCAATTGCAGCAAGCCAGTCTCATCGAGCACGGTTATGCCAAGTTCTTTCGCTTTGGCCAGCTTGCTGCCGGCCTCCGATCCCGCCACCACATAATCGGTCTTGCTCGATACCGATCCGCTCACCTTGCCGCCTTGCGCCTCGATCAATTCCTTCGCCTGTTCACGGCCCTTGGTCGGCAGCGTCCCGGTCAGCACGAAAGTCTTGCCTGCCAGCTTCGCCGCCGGCGCCGCTCCAGGCGCACCCTCCTGCCAATGCACGCCGCAGGCACGCATCTGTTCGATTACTTCGCGATTGTGCGCCTCGGCGAAAAATTGCGCGATCGAAAGCGCCACCACTGGACCGATGTCCGGCACCTGCTGCAATGCCGCCTCGTCTGCCTGCATCAACCGATCCAGACTGCCGAAGTGGCGCGCCAGTTCTTTGGCAGTCGCCTCGCCCACGTTGCGTATGCCCAGGGCAAAAATAAATCGCGCCAGGGTGGTTTTCTTCGAGCGCTCAATCGCATCGAGCACATTTTGCGCCGATTTTTGCGCCATGCGCTCGAGCCCGACCAGCGCCATGAAGCCCATGCGATACAAATCCGCCGCAGTGTTGACGATATGCTGATCGACCAGCTGGTCGATCAGCTTCTCCCCCAGTCCTTCAATATCCATGGCGCGGCGGGAAGCGAAGTGCAACAAGGCCTGTTTGCGCTGCGCCGGGCAGACCAGGCCGCCGGAGCAGCGCGCCACCGCCTCGTCAGGCAATCTGACTACAGCGGAGCCGCATACCGGGCACTTCGCCGGCATCTTGAATTCGGCCGCGTCGCTGTGACGCCGTTCCTTCAGCACCGCGACGACCTCGGGAATAACGTCGCCGGCGCGGCGTACGGTCACCGTATCGCCGACACGCACGTCCTTGCGCCGCAGTTCGTCTTCATTGTGCAGCGTCGCGTTGGTGACGGTTACCCCGCCGACGAATACCGGGGCCAGTCGCGCCACGGGAGTGAGCGCGCCGGTCCGGCCCACCTGCACCTCGATCGCCAGCACTTCGGTTCTCGCTTCCTCCGCCGGAAACTTGTGCGCGATCGCAAAACGCGGCGCGCGCGAAACGTAGCCTAGCCGCTCCTGCGCGGCGAGTTCGTTGACCTTGTACACTACGCCGTCGATTTCGTAGGGCAAGGCTGCGCGCTTCGTGCCCATCTCGCTGTAAAACCGCAGCAATCCCTGCACGCCGCTGACCACACGCCGCTCTTGGCAGACCGGCAGCCCCAGTTTTTGCAGCCAGTTTTCCAGTTCGCCGTGCGTTTCGGGCGCCGGTGCGGGCGCGTCCTCGATCACGCCAACTGCGTAGGCGAAGAAGCGTAATGGCCTTTGGGCAGTGATCCGCGAATCGAGCTGGCGCAGGCTGCCCGCGGCGGCATTGCGCGGATTTACGAATTCTTTCTCGCCGTTGGCGCGCTGGCGCTGGTTCATCTGTTCGAAATCGCGCCGATACATCAGCACCTCGCCGCGCACTTCCAGCAATCGCGGCGGTGTCTCGCCGCGCAAACGCAGCGGTATGCTTTTCACCGTGCGCAGATTCGGCGTGACGTCCTCGCCGGTATAGCCATCGCCGCGCGTAGCGCCCTGAGTGAAGTGCCCCCGCTCGTAGGTGAGGCTGATGGCAAGGCCGTCGAACTTGGGCTCGGCCAGATATTCGACCTGGTCCAGCTCCAGGCCCTCGCGTATGCGCCGGTCGAAGGCTTC
>Ga0307377_10000580_pt1 | contig 48007 bp, 51 predicted proteins | sample TR3MG_FD_202535 | JGI IMG/M metagenome (GOLD analysis project Ga0307377, IMG submission 202535) | Soil microbial communities from Risofladan, Vaasa, Finland - TR-3 | ecosystem: Environmental > Terrestrial > Soil > Coastal area > Acid sulfate soil | place: Finland: Risofladan, Vaasa | collected...
TGGTGGGGCGTTTGGTGGGGTGTGGGGTGGTGAGGACGGGGATTGGAGATTGGAGATTGGAGATTGGGGAGCAGGGAGCAGGGGTCAGAGACCGGGGATCAGGGATCGGGGATCAGAGGGGCAGGATCGAGGATTGGGGTTCAGGATTTGAGGTGCAGGTTCTGGTTCGGCCGGAGGGGGCGCGGTTGGGCGGGATGGGACCCAACGTGGTGCAAGGAGTGGTGGCGGAGCGTTCCTTCCGTGGGGAGTATTACCGGCTGGATGTGCGGGCTGCGGATGGGGTCGGACTGACGTTCCACTTCCCGGCCGGCACGGCGCTGCCCGGTCCGGGCGAACCGGTCACATTCTCGTTGGACCCGCGGGCACTGATGCTGCTACCGGTGGACGCAGAGCAGCCTGGATTTCGCGGGCCAACTGGGGCGTGTCAATGTTCTTGAGGATGTAGCGCGCGACGCCCAGCGAACGGGCCTCTCGCTCTTCTTCGGTGTCGGGGTAAGAGGTGAGGACGATGACACTGGTGTGAGGGCACTGCTGGGTCAGGCTCCGTAGGGCCTCCAGCCCCTGCCCGTCGGTGCGCTTGGTCTCCAGCAGCACCACGTCGGGCTGTAGCCTCAGCGCCTCCTGAAGGCCAGCCTTCCAGCAGCCCGTGCAGCCAACGATGTCTACCCTGGCTGCCGCGCGCAGTTGGGCCTGCAGTGCCTCTCGTACGGCGTCGTGGTCGTCAATGATGAGCAATCGCATGGGTGCCTTTTCCCATCACTTCCGATTCCTTTGCCACCTTGTACCAGTATAGCAAGAACATCAGGTCAGTGTTAGTGTCATCTGTACCCGATTTCCCCTGACGTTTGTACCGGCTGGATCAGGTTGACGATCTCGTGGCTCTGTGGTATCCTCTTCCAGTGATGGGTGGAAAAGAGCAGATCAGGGCGGTGGGGCTGCTTTCAGGCGGCCTCGATAGCACGCTGGGCGCGCGGATCTTGGTGGAGCAGGGGATCAAGGTCACTGCGTTGCACTTTATCACCGGCTTCTCCTACGTCGAGCGCAACCGCATAGCCGGACGTGGTCCGGTCGGGCCGTCAGACGCGGAGCGGGCAGCGGCAATGCTGGGGGTGGACCTGGAAGTGATTGACGTTTCCGACGCATACTTGCCGTTAGTACTCCATCCCCGGTATGGATATGGGTCCGGCATGAATCCCTGCCTGGACTGCCGCATCTTTATGCTGCGTAACGCACGGGCCTGGATGGAGGAGCACGGGTACCACTTTGTCTTTACCGGCGAGGTGGCCGGCCAGCGGCCCAAGAGCCAGATGCGACCCAGCCTTCGTACCGTCGAACGCGAGAGCGACCTGCGAGGGTATCTGCTCCGGCCCCTCTCGGCCAAACTGCTTGAGCCGACCGTGCCAGAACTGCGGGGGTGGGTGAATCGAGAGGGGCTATACGGGATCAGCGGAAAGGGGCGTAAGGAGCAGATCGCGCTGGCGGAGCAATTTGGCATCACCGAATACGCTCAGCCCTCTGGGGGTTGCTGTTATCTGATTGATCGGACCTATTCCCGGCGGTTGCGTGACTTTCTGGACTACGAAGGGGCGGAACTGTTGACCACCGGCCAGGTGCAACTGCTGGCCGTCGGACGGCACCTGCGCCTGCCCTCGGGTCGTAAGGTGGTGGTCGGGCGGCACGCGCGGGAGAACGAATACCTGGAAACGAGTGGGATAGAGGGGGCCTTGCTCAAGCCGGTGGACCATCCCGGGCCAACGGCGCTGGTCCCAGGTGCGCCTGTGCGCGGTGAGATCGAACGGGTGGCGCGGATTGTCGCAGGGTACTCTGATGGCAGGGACGAGCCGGCCGTGCGCGTCGAGGTGTGTCGCGGCGGGGAGCAGGGGGGAGTGGTCGAGACGTTGACGGTCGAGCCGCTGGTGCGGGAGGAGATCCAGGCGCTGATGGTGTAGGAGCGCGGGCGGATTTGCTCTCAGTAGAGGGATGCAGTATAATAAAGTTTGTCTCACGCGGTGATGCAGGAAGCGCGGAAGGGAGAAACCATCACTTGACCCCGGTTCACACCATCCTGCTGGTGGAAGGAAGAAAACCCACGGCGGAGTATCTGGCCCCTGTCCTGAACGATCAGGGGTATACAGTCGTCGCAGCTCGCACGCGGAGGGAGGCCATGGCCAGGGTGCAGGAGGTACACCCGGCGGTGATCGTGTTGGATTCTCCCTCACTGCGTTTTGATGGTCCGCGTTTCTGCCTTGCCCTGCGAGAGACCGGATGCGAGATTCCGGTGTTGATGTTGCTGCCTCAGGGGGAGAAGATTGACCGCAGCGCGGGTGCGCGGGGGTATATGCGCTACCCGCTTTCGGCCAAGAAGCTGATCAATCGGATCGTCAGGCTGCTGCCCGTCCCGGAGGACGATATCTTGCGGGCGAGCAATGGGATGGCGTTCAACCTCAAGCAGCGATGCGTGATCCATGGCGAGCGGGAAAGCCACCTTACGCCCAGACAGGCCCGCCTGCTCGAGATTTTCATGCAGCACGCGGGTGAAGTTCTGACGCGAGCTTTCTTGATGAAACAGGTGTGGGATACCGACTACCTGGGTGACACGCGCACCCTGGACGTCCACGTCCATTGGGTGCGCAAGGCAATTGAGGACGACCCCCAATCGCCAGTTTACCTGCGCACGATCCGCCGGGTGGGCTACCGCTTCGAGATGCCTGAGGAGAAATAGGGGCGTCACGGCGTTGCACGGCGGATTTGCTCAAATCCCACTTTATGGTACAATCGTAGCAAGTTGAACGAATACACACGCCTCCTGACCGGCGAGATTGTGCCGGATCAGCAGCCGATTCGGTCTCTCGACGGGGTGAGGGAGGCGGAGGATATAACGATAAAAGGAGGTTCCTCTATGGCTGTCGTTTCAATGAAGGCACTCCTGGAAACTGGAGTGCATTTTGGCCACCGCACCCGGCGCTGGAATCCGAAGATGAAACCCTACATCTTCACGGAGCGTAATGGGGTGCACATCATAGACCTGCAGCAGACTATCAATGCACTGAACAAGACCTGTGCGTTGGTTCAGGAGACCGTGGCTGCCGGAGGCACAGTCCTGTTCGTGGGTACCAAGCGGCAGGCGCAGGAGACAATCGCCCAGGAAGCACAGCGCTGTCAGATGTCCCACATCAGCGGGCGCTGGCTGGGCGGCACGTTGACCAACTGGCGTACGATTCGGCAGCGTATTGATTGCTTGCTCAACCTGGAGGCCCGCCGTGACCGGGGCGACTTTGAGCGGGTGACGAAGAAGGAAGCGCTGGGACTGCAACACCAGATTGATAAACTCAACAGCCGGCTGGGGGGCATTAAGGGGATGCGTGCCCTGCCCGACCTGCTGTACGTCGTGGACGTGCGCCGGGAGGCCACCGCGGTAAAAGAGGCCAACAAGCTGGACGTTCCCATCATCGGGGTCGTGGATACGAATTGCGATCCGGACCCGATTGACTACGTGATCCCGGCTAACGACGATGCGATTCGGGCCATCAAGTTGATCACCTCCAAGATCGCCGATTCCGTGCTGGAGGGATTGAATCAGCGCAAAGCCTACGAGCCCGAGGTTCCTGAGGCAGGGGAAATAGTCGAGGATGAAAAGTATCTCAGCGCTGCCACGCTGGCCCGCCTGAAGGAATTGACGTTCGAGGAAGGGTTCGAGGAAGAGGCGGATCTCTTGGAGGTGGAGGTAGAGGCAGAGGGAGAACAGGCTGAGGATCTGGATGAGGTGGCGGACGAGGCCGGCGCAGAGGGCGATGAGGACGAAGGACACGGCGAGATGGCAAACCACACAGCGATAGGAGAGTAGAAGTTGGGAATCACCACCGCAATGGTTAAGGAACTACGGCAGGCGACGAGCGCTGGTGTGCTGGATTGCCGTAAGGCTTTGGAAGAGTCAGGCGGCGATTTCGACAAGGCGGTCGCTCATCTGCGCGAAAAAGGGCTGGCGGCAGCCGCCAAGCGGGCAGGTCGCCAGGCGTCCGATGGGCGGGTGGAGGCGTACGTCCATCCCGGCAGCCGCATTGCCGTAATGTTGGAGTTGAACTGCGAGACTGACTTTGTCGCGCGTACGGATGATTTCAAGACGTTGGCTCACGATCTGGCGCTCCACATTGCTTTCGCAGCGCCACATTACCTTACTCGCCAGGACGTGCCGGAAGGTGTGCTCGAGAGCGAGCGGGCGATCTACCGCGCCCAGGCCCTGAAAGAGGGCAAGCCTGCCAACGTGGTGGACCGTATCGTCGAGGGGCGGCTGGAAAAGTTTTACCAGCAGACCTGCTTGATGGAGCAGCCCTTTGTCAGGGACGAGGACCGCACCATACAGGACTTGGTCACCGAGGCGATTGCCAAGTTTGGTGAGAACGTCGTCTTGCGCCGCTTCGTACGGTACGCAGTGGGAGAGAATCTGGAGTAGGCCGGCCCCTTCCCCGGCCACGCGATCGGGGCAGGGACAGGAGAGGAAATACTCACAGGGCGGTTCGGTATGGCTGTTGCGAAGTACAAACGGGTCTTGCTCAAACTGGGCGGCGAGTCGTTGGCCGGCCCGGGGGGCTTTGGCATAGGTCCTCACATGGCGGACGAGATCGCGGCTAAAGTAGTGGCTGTGCGTGACCTGGAGGTGCAAGTTGCGATTGTCCTGGGAGCGGGCAATATCTGGCGCGGCCGGGATGGTCTGGCTCATGGGATGGATCGCGCTACGGCGGATCACATGGGGATGCTGGCGACGGTGATGAATGCCCTGGCCCTGGCCGATGCGCTCGAACGCATGGGGGTTATCACCCGCGTGCAGACGGCGATTGAGATGCGGGCCATTGCCGAACCATACATTCGCCTGAGGGCCATGCGGCACCTGGAGAAGGGACGCACTGTCATCGTCGGTGGTGGTACGGGCAATCCGTACTTTACCACCGACACGGCTGCGGCGCTCAGGGCGATGGAGATTGACGCTGACTTGCTGATCAAGGCCACGAAGGTAGATGGCGTCTATGCCGAAGACCCGCACGAAAATCCCAACGCGGAGCGCTTCGACCACCTGACCTACATGCAGGCACTGGAACGGCGGGTCGGTGTGATGGATGCGACGGCGATCTCGTTGTGTATGGAGAATGACCTGCCCATCGTTGTGCTCAACCTGTGGCAGCCGCACAGCCTGGAGCGGGCAGTGTTGGGAGAGACCATCGGGACGCTGATCTCTCGATAGCCGCGCCTGCACAAACGTGTTCATACGAAGATGATCAAGGAACTACTCCACGAGACGAAGGACCACATGGACAAATCCGTCGAGGCGCTGGAAGCGGATTTGCGCGCCATTCGCACCGGGCGAGCCTCCCCAGCGTTGGTGGAACGGGTGATGGTGGAGTACTATGGCACTCCTACACCGCTCAACCAGTTGGCGGTCATATCCGCTCCAGAGCCTCAGTTGCTCACCATCCGGCCTTACGATGCAGGGTCGCTGGGCGACATCGAACGGGCGATCCTCAAATCCGAACTGGGCCTCACGCCGGTCAGTGACGGCAGGATCATCCGCCTTCCGATCCCGCACCTGACGGAAGAACGGCGGCAAGAACTGGCGAAACTGGTGCGCCAGCGTGTCGAGGAGGGGAAGGTAGCGCTGCGGAACATTCGCCGTGAGGCGCTGGATGACTTGCGCGAGTTCGAGAAAGAAGCTCTGATTTCCGAGGACGAGTTCTATCGGGGCAGGGACGATCTTCAGGACCTCATTGACCGCTACACCGGGCAGATGGATGAGGTCAGTGCCCGCAAACAGCGGGAGGTCTTGGCGGGGCTGGAGTGAATTTGACAAGCGGCCTCGGATGGGTCTAAGATAATGTCCTCTGAACCATGGGATGACCAGCGATATCCGCCTCTGGCATGCGTGCCCCAGCACGTTGGTATTATCATGGACGGGAACGGCCGCTGGGCTCAGGCACGAGGTCTGCCCCGGTCGGCCGGGCACCGTGCAGGAGTAGAAAATATGCGCCGCGTGTTGCGGTCCGCAGTCCGGTTTGGTATTCCGATCCTGACGGTCTACGCCTTCTCGACGGAAAACTGGAGCCGGCCGGAGAGCGAAGTGCGGGTCTTGTTGTCCATCCTCAGGCGAGTGCTGGACCGTGAGTTGGCGGAACTGCATCAGGAGGGTGTCCGGCTGCGCCACATTGGCAAAATAGAGCGCATCCCCTCCAGGTTGCAGCAGAAAATCCGGGATGCCATCGAACTGACGAGGAACAATCAGCGGCTTACTCTCAATATCGCGTTCGATTACGGCGGGCGGGACGAACTGGTGAGGGCCATCCGTCGCATCGTTGCCGATGGTGTGCTTGTCGAGCAAGTAGACGAATCGCTCGTCAGTCGTTACCTCGATACAGCAGGGTTGCCGGACCCTGATCTGATCATTCGCACTAGCGGGGAGATGCGGGTCAGCAACTTCCTCATCTGGCAGGGAGCCTATGCTGAACTGTACGTGACCCCCAAGATGTGGCCCGATTTTGATGATGACGAACTCTACAAGGCCCTACAGCAGTACGCCCGGCGAGAGCGCCGTTTTGGCCTGGTGCCCGGATAGTACGGCCTGGTGAACGGGCACGCCTGGGGTTCCATCGCCGACACCGGACGCGGTGTGTCCGATACTACGTTAAGTGCTTCTGACCTGTGCTACGTACACGTCTACTCACAGCCGCTGTATTGATCCCGGTTGCCGTCTGTTGCATCTACCTGGGCGGACTAGCGTTTCTGGCCCTGGTAGGAGTGCTACTGACGCTGGCCGAAGTCGAGTTCTGCCGCCTGGTGGCCCGGAACGATTTTCGCCCGACCCTTGCTTTCGGGTTCGGCATGGTGTGGCTCTTTCTGGCGGATGCCCAGTGGCCCACGGTGGGCTTGCTCCAGCCTGGCATGGCGCTGCTCCTGTTGTCTTCCCTGGCGTGGCAGATGGCACATCGCCAGGGGCTGCCGGTTGCCGACTGGGCACTGACCGTCACGGGTGGGCTATACCTGGGGTTGTGCGGTGCCTGCCTGGTCAGTCTGCGGGGCATACGGCCCGATGGGATGTGGTGGACGCTGACCATCGTGCCTGCCATCATGGCCGCTGATACCGCTGCGTATTTCGTCGGGCGGGTCTGGGGCCGGCACAAACTGGCACCCGCGTTGAGCCCTGGCAAGACGTGGGAAGGATACATTGGGGGTGTGATCGCTGGCGGGCTACTGACGCTGCTCCTGGCTTCGCTCTGGCGCGTCGAGGCGGGTGCGGGGGCCACAGTGAGCGGTGTACATGGCTTGATTGTGGGGTTCGTGATCGCGATCCTTGCTCCACTTGGGGATCTGGCCATCTCAATGATCAAGCGCCAGGCTGGCGCGAAGGATAGCGGTACGATCCTTCCCGGCCACGGGGGAGCGCTGGATCGGGTGGACAGCATCCTGTGGGCAGCGGTGATTGGTTATTATTATGTGCAGATGGTCGTGCTGTAGCAAGTCAGCAAATCAGCAGATTGGCAAATCAGTGAGACCGCGAGGAGGGGAGAGGAGGAACGGCACGGATGGACAAGGAGCGACTGGTACGGGACATCTATCACAAGGGTGTTATCTTGTGCAAGCCGGAGACCCCTGCGTTGGAGGTGGTGAGGGTCATGGCGGACACGGAGATTCACGCTGTCATGGTTGCCGAGCATGAGGGAGAGCCCCCCGTAGGGGTGGTGTCTCACACAGACGCCATTGCCCATTATGGGGAAGACCTGATGAGCATTCAGGCTCGCGACGTGATGACGGTCAACGTCATCAATATTTCGGAGAACGCCACCGTGAAGGAAGCGGCCAAGAAACTGCTGGAGAGCAACATCCATCGCTTGCTGGTGGTGAGCGAGGACGGCAGCCCCCTGGGCATTCTTTCGACGACCGACATCATCCGAGAGATGCGCGGTACCCGCTGGGTGTGGTATCTGGACTGAGGCGAGCGGACAAGTTCACGTCTCGCTATGATGGATAAATAGAAATGAGTGGAGAAAGCACCGTGAGCGAAATGGATATGGCCAGCCTGATGATCAGGACGCTGGCCGAACTGCGTGAAGTGGCTAAGGAGTGGGAGATCTCTAGTTTCAGCCGCCTGAAGAAGGACGATCTCATCTTGCGCCTGCTGCGGGCCAAGGCGGAGAGAGAGGGCCTGATCTTTGGCGGCGGCGTGCTGGACATTGCGGACGAGAACAAGGGCTACCTGCGCTGTGACCACTATAAGCCGGGGCCTGAGGACGTATACGTCTCGCAATCGCAGATTCGTCGCTTTGGACTCCGTACCGGCGACATGGTGATCGGGCAGGTGCGGCCACCGAAGGAGAACGAAAAGTACTATAGCCTCCTGCGCGTGGAAGCGGTGAACGGGATAGACCCGGAGGCGGCCAAGCAGCGTCCGTCTTTCGAGTCGTTGACGCCCATCTTCCCCAACAAGCGTTTTACTCTGGAGACCACGCCCGACATACTGACGACGCGGCTGTTGAGCATGGTGACGCCAGTCGGGAAGGGGCAGCGTGGACTCATCGTGTCGCCGCCCAAGGCGGGCAAGACCACCGTGCTCAAGCACATCGCGAATGGTATTACGGCCAACCATCCCGAGGCGCACCTGATGGTCGTGCTCATCGGTGAGCGGCCCGAGGAGGTCACCGATATGGACCGCTCCGTAGATGCCGAGGTCATCAGTTCGACCTTCGACGAGCCCGTCAAGAGCCACGCGGGAGTCGCGGAGATCGCGCTGGAACGGGCCAAGCGGCTGGTAGAGGACAGGCGGGACGTCGTCATCCTCCTCGACAGCATCACCCGCCTCTCGCGCGCGTACAACCTGGTGGTGCAGCCCAGTGGCCGCACGCTCTCGGGCGGGCTGGATCCGGCGGCGCTCTATCCGCCCAAGCACTTTTTCGGCGCGGCCCGCAACATCGAGGAAGGCGGCAGCCTCACGATCGTCGCTACCTGCCTGGTGGATACCGGCAGCCGGATGGACGATATGATCTACGAGGAGTTCAAGGGCACCGGCAACATGGAACTGCACTTGAGCCGGAAACTGCAGGAAAGGCGTATCTTCCCCGCGTTCGACATCGAGCGCTCCGGCACGCGCCGGGAGGAATTGCTGTACGATGAGGTTGCGCTGCAAAAGATCTGGATGATGCGGGAACGGTTCCTGGACTCTCAGTCGTCCGGCTACAGCGTCGTGCAGGCCATGCAGGAGTTGTTCCGCGTCCTGAGGCGTACAGAGACGAACGACGAATTCCTCAACCTGTTTGCCAGGATGGCTGAAGCAGAGGGCCGATAGTCATTTCCCCAGGAAATCCTGTACCGCTTGGGCGACCTCTGCTGGCTGCTCGAGCATGACCATGTGACCCGCGCTCGCGACGGTGACGAGGTGGGCATCTGCAATGTGCTCGACCAGGAAGTGGGCATACTTGACTGGGGTCATCTGATCGGCAGAGCCCGTGACCACCAGAGTGGGCACTCCGATCTCTCCCAGCCTCTCCATCACGTCGAAACGGTCGCAGGCCGTAAAGTCGCTCAGAAGTGTGTCGGATCCCACTTCCCGGAGCGCCTGTTGGCCCAGCCTGGTCAGCCGTGGCGAGGCCTCCGCTGACCAGGCGAAGCGGGTGATGAGGTCCACGCTGCCCGTGAAGTTGGTGCGGATTCCCTCCAGGATGGCCGGCGCCACGCGCAGCCGTGCGCCGGTGGCCACCAGCACGAGCCCCGCGACGCGGCCGGCAAAGTCGAGCGCCAATTGCAGGGCGACGGCGCCCCCCATGGAATGCCCCACGATCGTGGCCGGCCTGGCCTCGACCGCGTCCAGGAAGGCGGCGACGGCCTGCGCATAGTCTGCCACGGTATCACGGCCTGGCCCCGCTGAGCGCCCGTGGCCCGGCAGGTCGAGGGTGTAGACGGTGGCCCCAGGCAGCCGGCGTAGTTGAGCCGGCCAATGCAGGCGCGTGCCACCGGCTCCGTGCACCAGCACCAGGGTGGGGCCATCCGTCGCGCCGCGGCTCGAGGTATAGAATAGTTCTCCTCTATTCGTCTTCGCGTAGGGCATCTTGATATTTCCTCCACCCGCGTCTAGTGCCTGGCCGTCGGCAGTGTGTCGAGTGTTTTGCCGTGCAGGGCGCGCCGCATGGCCTCCCGGTCGTCCCAGGGATACTCGGTCGTGCCGAAGCACATGCTCTGCTCGTGCCCCTTGCCACAGGCGATCACCACGTCGCCCGCGCGGGCCTGCCGGCACGCCAGCAGGATTGCTTCCCCCCGGTCGGGCACGCGCCAGAGGTCCACTCCCTCGCGCTTGCCCTCGGCTGTGGCTGCGGCGGTGCTCTCGGCTATGATCTCGTCCAGGTTCTCGGTGCGCGGGTCCTCGGCGGTAATGATCACCAGGTCGGCCAGTTGCCCGGCGATGTGCCCCATCATGGCCCGCTTGGCCCGGTCGCGCAGCCCCGCGCAGCCGAAGACGACGATCACGCGCGCCGAAGGCGCGTGGCCGTCCTCCTGGGCCATCGTGCGCGCCGCCTGCAGCACCTGCTGGAGCGCGGTGGGCGTGTGGGCAAAGTCTACGATGGCCATAAAGTCCTGCCCGGCCTCCACCCGCTCCATGCGCCCTGGCACCCCCTGTACGGCTGCGAGGCCCTCGGCGATGGTCTCCGGCTTGAGACCCAGTGCCACGCCGACCGCCGCTGCCGCCAGTGCATTGCTGACGTTGAACGTTCCCACCAGGGGGGTTTCCACCTGCACTTTTCCTCCCGGCAGCGCGAGTGTGAAGCGGGTTCGGTCGGGCGCAAGATAGACGTCGCGGGCAGCCACGTCAGCCGGGCCGGAGAGGGAATAGACGATGTGGCGGTCGGCGGGGAAGGGGCTCAGGTAGCGGTAGGAGTCGTCGTCCCGGTTGAGGACCGCGACCTTCGGCACGCCGGGTTTGCGGAAGGAGGACGCCAGTCCTTCGAACAGCCGGGCCTTGGCCTGCCGGTAGGCCTCCACCGTGCCGTGGAAATCAGTGTGCTCGTGGGTGACGTTGGTTACGGCGGCGACGTCAAAGTCACAGCCGGCCACGCGGTGTTGGGCCAGGCCGTGGGAGGTGACCTCCATCGCGGCGTGGGTGGCCCCGGTCTCGACCATCTGCGCCAGGTAGCGCTGGACGTCGGGCGGGTCGGGGGTGGTGGTATGGAGGCCGGTGTCTATCTCCTGCTCGCCGATGCGAGCGCTCACCGTGCTGACCATGCCGGCGTTGAGGCCGGCGGCCTGCATCATGGCGTAGACGAGGTTGACGGTGGTGGTCTTGCCGTCGGTGCCGGTGACGCCGACGAGCGTCATCTTGCGCGAGGGAAGATCGTGCCAGGCGGCGCACAGCCAGCCCCAGGCCTCCCGGGCACCGGGGACGCGCACGTAGGTGAAGGAGCCCCAGGGCAGGCTTCCCAGTTTCTGCGGTGGCCGCTCGCCGACGACGGCCACCGCCCCCTCCTCGACGGCTTGGGCGATGAAACGGTGACCATCCACGCTGACGCCGGGGATGGCGACGAACAGGTCGCCCGGCTGCACCTGGCGCGAATCGGCGACGACGGCGTGGATCTCGGCGTCGCCGCCGGTCCAGCTCAAGATCGTAGGCAGGGCCTCTGCGAGATCCCTTAGTCCCATTCTATAGAATTCACTTGTATCGGCTGCAAAGTTGTTTGGACACGGATTTTCACGGATGAACACGGATAAGTATAACATGGAATCCGTGATGATCCGTGCCATCCGTGTTTATCCGTGTCCAATAGATTTACTTGCTCTGTGACAGCGTCTTGCCCCCCACCAGCGCCTTGAGCAGGTCGCGGCGCTTGAGCGCGCGCTTGCTGTCAATCTCGACCGCGCCGGCCTTGTCGTTGGCCATCTTGGACAGCGCCTCGATCCATGCCGCGCTCTTGACCGGCAGGTGGCGGATGCGCCATCGCTCGACCCACATGGGCAGGTCTGCGGCGTTGGTGATGCGCTGGCGGGTGATGGTCTTGGTCACGCCCTGCGATTCAAACGTGAACTCGTATTGCTCGACCTGGGGCTTGACCGGGCAGACCTGCATACACGCGCCGCACTTGATGCAATAGTAGTCGGCCAGGATCAGTTCACCTTCATCAATGTGCAGCGCACGGGTGGGGCAGACGTCGGCGCAGGCCAGGCAGCCCGGGACGCATTTGTCACGGCGCAAGACAACCTCCCCTTGCCAGGGTTGCATCACCTGGAACGCGCCCTGACTGGCGATCTCGCACTGGCGACAGCGGATGCAGTGGGCCTGGTCCACCACCAGCGTGTCCTGTTGCTCGTCGTAACTGATGACGTTCGTCGGGCAGTTCTGGATCACGAAATCCTTGCGGCTCCAATCGAACCTGTCCTTGTCGAACTTGGTAGACTGCACCAGCGCCGGGAACGCGCCGTAGGTCAGCACCGGGTTTTCGGGCTTCCCGTTGATGGTCAAGGTGATGGCTCTCTTGGGGCACATCACCTCGCACATGCCGCACAGTATGCACTTGGCCGGGTCAACGTCCACCGAGGGCTTCTTCGCCAGTCGCCCGTCCACGATTTCGCCAGGGAGGTGAGTGACGGCCTCCTTGGGGCAGACCAGCGGCCCGATCTGGCATCCCACACACCGGTCGAGGTCCCAGGTCATGACGTAGTGTCGCGTCACCATGGCGCGCTCGAGTGAGATTTCGTGGTCGGTGGCGGTTTTTCGTGTGCTGCCTCGTCCGTTCATCGTGGCTCCTCTGTATGAATGTCGCAGTGCTGCTCTATGCTGCGATCAGATTTTTTGGACGCGGGTTAACGCGGATGAACGCGGATTTGTGGCCTTTTGCTAGGCGTGTGCCTGCTGAGTCGTTTGACTGACTGCAAGAACCTTCACCTCAGCATCTAGTCGCTCCCCAAGCCTATCCTTCTCCATCTCCAGGTCGTAGCGCGCCTGAAGATTCAGCCAGAAGCGCTCCGAGAGGCCAAAGTATCGTGAAAGTCGCAGGGCTGCGTCGGCACTGATTGAGCGCTGCCCGTGCACAATTTCGTTGATCCAGCGTGGGTGCACGCTGATGTCCTTTGCCAACTTGTATTGGCTGATCCCCATCGGCTTGAGAAACTCTTCCAACAGGATCTCGCCTGGATGAAGCGGGGCAAACTTTTTTCCATTCATATCTTTATTCGCCACAAAGCGAGAACACAGCCAGGTCGTGTTCCCAGCCCAGATGTTGCCAGAAGTCGTTCGCCGCCTGCAAATCGGCGCAGAGGTGGGTACGGATAGGGGAAGCACCTTGCTCGCGCAGCAACAGTACTGCCTGATTCACGAGTGCAGAACCGATGCCACGCCGGCGGGCAAGTGGCCGTACGTAGAGTTCCTCGATCTCCCCGATCTGGCCCTCCATCACCGGGTGTGCGAGCAGGCAGGCCGTGACGAAACCAACCAGTTGGCCTTGCTCTTCGGCGACGAGGCAGAAGGCGTCACGGTGGGATGCGTATTGGCGGAGCAGTCGCAGCACGTTTGCTGATTCGTCGCCCGACAGGCCGCGGTCAGCAACCTCGACGCAGTTCTCATTCCACATTGCGAGGACTTCGCCAGCTTCGCTTTCCGCCATCTTCCTGATCCGGGCCATCTTTGCCTCTCGCGCTCAATAGTGATAGCGAGCTTGAAGAAAATCTATGCGGTCTTCTCGCGCCACATACAAGAGACGATGTTCCTCTGTCAGCCGCCGTGACCCAATGCCAGCCCCCAGATGCTTTAGCGGCTCTGGCTTGCCAATCCCGACAAATGGGTCCCGCAAAATGGCCTCTATCAGACTGAACGCTCGCAGCGCAATCTTGCGATCTGTCTCAACCCAGTAACGCAAGTCCTCCCGGAACTCCGGTTGAAAGACCGCTGCGCGCTGAATAGGGTCAGCGATTGGTGCCCTACGCCGCTTCGTCAAGCCCGACCTCGTGTCGTAGCTCTTCTACAGACTGGGGGGGGATCACCTCCTGCTGAGCACGGGCCAGTGCCGTCAGCAGGCGTTCGGCGTTCTTGGGCGACCGCAACAGATACGCTGTTTCCATCAGGCTATTGAGCTCGGCGGCTGAGATCAAAGCGACATCCTCCGCCCCGCGTCGCTGGATGATCACCACCTCGCGATCGGCTATGACTTTGTCGCAGAAGGCGGCCAATTTAGCACGCGCTTGTGTGTAGGTTGTTTGGGTTTTCATAGGGCCTCCCGGTGTATAAATGTACAGGAATACTGTACAATAAGACACCTAGATTGTCAAGCTCATACGAGACAAGCGAAGCGAGTGTGGTTTCGAGCAGTGTGCCAGACATCTGCCTTGTTTCGCAAGGAGCGAGCTAAGCGTGACCTACAAAGGCTTCGCGGTCGATGTAAGCGTGGCAGACGCCCCTCTGACACGATATGAGAGACAGGGCCTTCTTCCCCGTCTGCCGTCTGCGGTCGGTCGTCGGCCATCTACAGCCTGCCATCCACCGGCCCCAGCGTCCTCACCTCTTCCACCAACTCCTCGATCAACCGGGGGAAGATGCCCCGTTCCGCGGTCGAGACGTGGGCGAATTTCACCCGCCCGCCATCGCCGTTGGCTTCCAGCACCGTCTGCAGCACGTGCATGCGGTTCTCCGCCAGATAGTTCCCCCGCTTATAGTGGCAATCCCCAGGCTGGCAGCCGGCCACCAGCACGCCGTCTATGCCTTCCTCCAGCGCCGTCAGCACGTGCATGGGGTCCATCCTGCCCAGGCAGGGGATGCGCACGATGCGTACATTGGGCTTCTCTCGCACCCTGGCAATATCGGCTTGGTCGAGCCTGGAATACAGGCACCAGTTGCACAAAAAGGCGACGATCCTGGGTTCCCAATTGGGCGGCGTTGGGCTCGTGTTCATCTCTGCCCCTCCATCTCTTCCGCGAACTCTCTGATTTGGGTGACGATGGTCTCGTCGCTGACGTCGGTCACGCTAATGGCGGAGGAGGGGCAGGTGGCGGCGCAGGTGCCGCACCCCAGGCAGAGAAAGCGGTCCACCTGAGGCAGGGTGGTCGGTTGTCCCATCACCCAGCCGGTCGTCAACGTGATGGCCTCGTAGGGGCACACCGTGGCGCACATGCCGCAGCCGGCGCAGACTTGCTCGTTCACCTGGGCGATCGCCCGCACCGGTTCGTACCCCTCCTGGATGGCCACCTCGCGGATGGCCTTCATCACGTCCGAGATGTGCACGCCCTGGGGGCAGCGCCGGTAACAGATGTCGCAGGCCGAACAGAGCCAGATGGTGGGGCTGGACAGGACCTCCTCCTTCATTCCGAGCGTCACCATCTTCATAATGCGGCGTGGGTTGTAACTTTCGTCGCTCCACTGGATGGGACAGGTGGCCACGCAGGTGCCGCAGGAGAAGCAGTGGTTCAGGTGTTCGCCGCCGGGGGCAGCGCGCACCTGGTCGGCAAATGTCTCAGGTTTGTCGCTGTGATTCATATCCGTGTCCCGTTAACCTGCCATAGACTTCATGACCGTCATGGCGGCTTTGAGCCGGTCGGCGAAGGCGAGTGCCTCTTCGACCTGCGGGACCTCGCGCATGCGGCGGGCGCGTTTCTCCACGTCGGGGCGCAACCGCTCGATCTCGGCCATCAACTGCTCTCTGGGCAGCGCGTCCAGCACCGCCTGCATCTCGTTGATCACGCGGGCGTACTTGTCGCCTTCCGCTGCACTGATCCACTCGACGCGGAAGCGACCCGGCGACATTCCCAGTTTCTCGAACGCATTCAGCAGCCGCTCGGCGCGCGCCGCACCCACGCGCTGCCCGGTGATATAGTGGCAGTCCTGCGGGTGGCAGCCGGAGTAGAGTACTGCCCCCGCGCCCAGCCGGAGCGCCTCGTAGATGAAATCGGTATCCATGCGCGCCGAGCACATCACGCGCAGGCCGCGCTCGTTGGATGAATACTCAAAGTGGCTCACGCCCGCCAGGTCGGCCCCACCGTAGGAGCACCAGTGGCAACGGAAGGCCAGGATCTTGGTCTCCGGCTTGTCAGCCAGCAGCGCGTGGATCTGGGCCAGGATCTGGGCGTCGGTAAAGTGCAACTGCGTGATGGCGTTGTGGGGGCATTCGGCCACGCAGCCGCCACAGCCGTGACACTTGGCGACGACGACGTGCGCAGCCTTGCCCACTTCGTACTCGATCGCGCTGTAGGGGCAGGCCCTGGAGCACACGCCACACTTTTTGCCCTGCGCGCTGATGCAGCGATCCTCCCACACCGAGGCGACGACCGGCTCGATCTCCCATTCGGGGGCGTGCAGCACGCGCCCGGCGCGCGAGGCCGCCGCCGACCCCTGCGCCACGCTGGCGGGGATGTCCTTGGCTCCCTGGCACGCGCCCGCCAGGAACACGCCGTCGGTCGGGCTGTCCATCGGACGCAGTTTGGGGTGGTACTCCATGAACCAGCCGCCGGGGCTCTGCGTGACGTTGAGTACCGAACTCATCGTGTCTACGTCGGGCTGCGGGACGGCCGCCTGGTTGAGCATCACCATATCGTACTCGCGCTCGGTCACCTGGCCCAGCGTCATGTCCTCCGAGAGGACGTACAGGTTGCGCGTGTCGGGGTCCTCGGTGATCAGGCTGGGGCGGCCCTGCATGAAGCGGATGCCCATGTCGCGCGCCCGCTCGTAAAACTCCTCGTAGCCCTTGGAGGGGGTGCGGATGTCTATGTAGTAGATGGTGACGTCTATTTCGGGGTGGGCTTGCATGATGAGGATGGCGTTCTTGATCGCGTACATGCAGCAAAAGTTCGAACACCACGGGTTGAAGCGCTTGTCGCGCGAGCCGACGCAGTTGATGATCGCCAACCGGCCGGGGTTGGCCCCGTCGCTGGGGCGTACCAGGTTGCCGGCGGTTGGGCCGGCCGAGTTGTTCAGCCGCTCCATCTCCATGGCGGTGACGACGTTGGGGTAACGGCCGTACCCGTATTCGGGGATCACGCTTGGGTCAAAGTGGCTGAAGCCGGTGGCGGTGATGATCGCGCCGACGTCTTCCCACACCAGCCGGTCCTGCATGCCAAAGTCAATCGCCTCCAGTTTGCCGCACGCCTCGACGCACTTGTAGCAATGGATGCAGGCGTCCAGGTCAATCGTGTAGACGAGTGGGACCGACTGGCTCATCGCCACGTAGGCGGCCCGGCGAGGGGCCAGGTTCATCTCGAAGCGGTTGGGGACCTCGATGGGGCAGACCTTGGCGCACTCACCGCAGCCGTTGCAGCGGTCGGCGCGCACGTAGCGCGTCTTTTCGCGCAAGAGCGCCTTAAAGTTGCCGACGTAACCCTCGACCCGCTCGACCTCTGTATACGTTCTCACATCCACCTTGGGGTGACGCGCCGCGTCAACCATTTTGGGGGCGAGAATTCATATACTACAGTCCATCGTGGGGAAGGTCTTGTTCAACTGTGCCATCGTCCCCCCGATGGTTGGCTCCCTTTCTACCAGGATCGTCTCGATGCCCTGGTCGCCCAGGTCGAGCGCCGCGCTGATGCCGGCCACGCCTCCGCCGATGACCAGCGCCCGCTTGGTGACGGGCACCTTGATCATCTGCAATGGCACGAGGAAACTGGCCTTGGCGACGGCGGACGCGATCAGGTCTTTGGCCTTGGCCAGTGCGCCGGCGGGGTCGTGGCCGTGTGCCCACGTGCACTGCTCGCGGATGTTGGCCATTTCCATCAGGAACGGGTTCAGTCCCGCCTCGGCCACCGTCGCGCGGAAGGTCGGCTCGTGCATGCGCACCGAGCAGGCCGCCACGACGACCCGGTTCAGGTTGTACTTTTTGATGTCCTCTTTGATGAGGGACTGCCCCGAGTCCGCGCAGGCGTAGGGTGCGTTGATGGCACGCACGACGCCGGGCAGCGTGGCGGCGTATTCGGCCGCGGTCGGGGGGTCAATCACGCCGGCAATGTTCGACCCGCAGTGGCAGACGTACACGCCGATGCGCAGTTTCTCGCTTCCGTTGTCTCCTGCCATGCTCATCTCCTGATGCTTACCTCGGTCCGATCACTTCCTCCACCGCCAACTTGCGCCTTGCCTTTTGCGCGCGCTGGTCAGGGGTGGTCAGTTCAAGTGCCTCCTTGGGACACCACTTGACGCACTGTGGGCCTTCTTCCAGGTCCCGGCACAGGTCGCAGATTTCGCCCACCTTGGTCTCCGGGTTGATCGAGATCGCCCCAAAGTCGCACGCCTCGATGCACCAGGCGCAGCCGTCGCAGCGGCTGGCGTCCACGTTGATGACGCCGTTGTTCGGATCCTGGGTCAGCGCGTCGCGCGGACAGGCGATGATACAGGGCGCATCCTCGCACGTACGGCAGGACACGGACGTGATCAGGATTTCCTCGGCGCGCACCGTGCGGATGCGGCTGCGGTAGGTGTTGAACTCGCCCGTCTTGGCGTACGAACAGATGTACTCGCACAACTGGCAACCCACACACTTTTGTGAGTCGTTCGTAATGTACTTGTACTTGGAGGTTGATGTTGGCATGGTTCTCTCCTTGTTACACTCCGATTTCCTCGGCCACGTCGTCCATCCCCAGGGCGATCAGTTTTTCCTTGGGGATCAACCCGTCTTTGGTCCACCCCTTGGCCTCGTAATACAAGTCCTTCATGTACTCCAGTTCTTCCTCCGTCACCACGTACCCGGCTGAGGGGCCTTCTTTCATCGGCTCGTGTTGCACCCGCCAGGGCAGGTGATCGTCGGCGCGCGTCCAGCCTTCGCGGACGTTGAAGGCTTTCTTGATCGTGTGGGCGCGCTCGCCGATCAGGTCTACGTCCTCGTAGCCCAGGTTCCAGCCGGTCGTGGCGTTGATCAACTGAGCGATGGCCGGCCAGGCGCCCGACCTGTCGGCCTTGCCGGTGAAGCAGCGCCGGATGAACTTGCACAGTGGCAGCGTGTCGTAGACGGCGGCGTACTCCTCCGAGTCTTTGGCGTGCCTGCCCCGTGTGTCATCCACGGTGAAACGGTCCGCTTCACCCTGGATGTCCACGTCGTAGGCGGCCGAGCGGTTGTGGCAGGCTCCGCGCGTGCAGGTCGCTGCGCCCAGCGCGAAAGTTTTCAGCGCGCGCATGTCGTAGCCGGGGGTTTCCAATCCCTTGACGTGCATCGCCCATTTATAGGTCTCGGCTCCCCGTTCCGCGTCCACCTTGGCGCTGGCCTTTCTGACGCCCAGCGCCAGCAGGTCGCCGATGCCTTCGCGGTCGCAGATCATCTCGGCCAGTGTCACGGCCGCCTCGGCGTTGCCAAAGTTCGGCTCAAAGCCCTCCGGGTGCTTGATGCATTTGAAATCCTCTTTGGTGAACACACCGCGCTCGAACGTCTCCATCGCCCAGCCAAGCGTGACGCCCGCGCTCATAGCATCCATGCCCCTCTCGTCGCAGACGTCAATGAGCTTGATCGCTGCCTGCGCGTCGCCCACGCCGAGGTTGGAACTGATCGCATAGAGCGATTCGTACTCGACGCCGGTCATCGCCCCGGCATACGGCCCATCCTTGGCCCGGCGCATCTGCTCACAGGCGATGGGGCACTGCGCGCAGGCGATGGTCTTGACCTTGTAGTGCTCGTACATGTACTCGCCGCTAATGAGTTCGGCCTGCTCGAACACACCCTGCTGGTAGTTGCGCGTGGGGAGCAGCCCCAACCGGTTCATGTTCAGTACGTTGGAGGACGTGCCCAAGATGCGATACTTCTGGGTGTACGGCCCCTGGGCGGTCTTGGAAATGTCGTAGGACAGTTTCAACAGCGTGTCGGGATCGGCCACCCGCACGCCGTGGGTGCCGCGGATCGAAAGCGCCTTGAGTTTCTTGGAGCCCCACACTGCGCCGTGCCCGGTGCGTCCGGCCTGGCGGCCGTCGTTGGTTACGTTGGCGAACAGGACCATCTTTTCGCCGGCCGGGCCGAGCGTGGCGGAGCGCACCTGGTCGTCGCCCAACTCTTCACGGATGGCCTCCTCAGTCTCGAACGTGTTCAGCCCCAGCAGGTGGGAGGCCTTGCGGAACTCGACCCGCTCGTCGTCAACGAAGACGTTGACCCACTCGTCGCTGGCCCCGTGGATGACGATGCCATCCCACCCGGCGCGCTTGAGCGCAACCGCGAACCAACTGCCCGACAGGCTGTCGCCGAGGAAGCCGGTCAGCGGCGACTTGGAGGCCAGGCCGTACTTGCCGCCCACGGGCACCGGCGTCCCGGCGAAGATCCCACCCGCGATGCAGATGGGGTTGCCGGGAGCGAGCGGGTCGCAGCCCACTTCGATGTTCTCCCAGCACAGCCGGGCGGCCATGGACACGCCGCCGATGTAGACCTTGTACCACGTCTCTGGCTTGGTTTCAACCCAAGACTTGCGCCTGGTCAGGTCAATGTGCAGAATCTTCCCACTATAGCCAAGCATCTTCTTAACCTCCTGCTGATATGGACATCACGATGATTCGATCACCGTCGTTCGGGCTCTCATCCATCTGGTGCGCCTGAATCAAGCGCTGAACGTTGTGGTTGAGCGCATTCGGATACTGCAACGTCTCGCCGTCGGGTTGGATCACGTTTCCGATCAGGGCCGGGTAGCGGACTCCCAGCAACCGCACGACGTCACGGAACGTCGTGCCATTTTCCAGGTCTAGCGTGGTTTCTTTTAGTCCAGTTGCGAGCCTGGCAAGTCCCAGGAATTCTACGTGTACGCGCATGTTCATACCTTCCAGGGCCTGATCATACCCCTGGCAAAACGATGACGCCAAGGGGGGAGCCAAGTACACCCCTGACGTCATTCAAAGAGGGAACAACGTTGGCCCTTAATGTCATTTTGATCGCCTGCCGCAGCAGGAGTAACTCTTGCAATGATAGTCTGTCTACGTTCAACGATTGAGATTATAGCACAACCCGCACCAGAAATCAATTGACCAGCCGGTCACGAACCTGGATGGCACGACGGTGGTATCTGGCCTGGGTGTTGCTTTGCACCTCCAAGACTTGCCGGGTAATGCCCTCCTGGCGGATGGCGTGGTATTGGAGCCACAGTTGATCCATGCGCTCGTCCAGGTTGGTGATGGCGGCATCCATGGTCTGCAGCCGTGCGCCATGTTCACTGACCATGGACTCGATCAGCCCCAGGTAGACCTGAACGGCCAGGTGTTCCCACAGTAGAAAATCCTGGAGGTCTTGCGGCGGCGTGCCCAGGATCAGGTCTTCTGGCACGACTGCGCGGCCATCTCCAGCCGCTTGCCGGGCCTTGCGCCAGATACTATTCAGGTCGGGTGGAAGCAGGCGCATCTCGACTCGCTGGTAGCGGCCAAAAGAGACGAATTGGTTGTAGATCAGGTACAGCGTGTTAAAGGTCCTGGCTTCATATAGACGCTTCACTTTGGCCACGATGTCGCGCGCTTCGGCGAAGGAGACGGCGTGGGTGAGTGGGAAATGCTGCGTGTAGAGCAACTCACAGCCGGCGGCACGAAAGAACCGTTCCCCGTACCCGCCCAAAGCGATGACCTTGATCTGTCCCCCCTTCTCTCGTTCGCGCTCGATAAAGTCCAGGGCCTGGGCCACCAGGCCGACGTTGAATGTGCCGCACAGGCCGCGGTCGGAGGTCAACGCGATCAGCCCCATGCTGCCTCCAGCGCCGGGGCCACTCCCGCCCACGTGGCGGTGCGCATCGCGCGTCAACGGTGTGGGTAAGGTCGTGACGAGGGCGAGTTGCTGGTCTACAGCGCCAGCGTACTGCTGGGCCGATCGTAACCGCGCGCGTGCACGCCGCCAGCGGATCGCCGACATGGCTCGGATAGAGCGTAGCAGGTGGCGAATCTCTTCCAGGGTCTTGAGGCGTTGCTGGACCTCGTGGGCTACCTGGGCCATGCGTGCTCCTTGAAGTGCGCCAGGCTGTCCTGCAGGTCTTGCTCCAACGTGGAATTCCAGTGGCCGGCGGAAAACTCGGCCAGCAGTCCAGAGTACTGTTGCCCGAGGAAGGCGAGCAGGCGCGCTTCAAAGCCGCGCACTTGCTTGATGGGGACGTCGTCCAGGTATCCCTGCCCCGCGGCGTAGATGACGACCACCTGGTGCTCGACCGGCATCGGTGCGTACTGAGGCTGGGTCAGGATCGCGCGTACTCGCTCGCCGCGGGCCAATTGCCTGCGCGTGTCCTTGTCCAGTTCGGTGCCAAAACGGGCGAATATCTGCAGTTCGAGGAACTGGGCAATGTCCAGCGCCAGATGGCTGGACACGGCGCGCATGGCGGCGTTCTGTGCTGCACCGCCCACGCGAGAAACAGAGAGCCCCACGTCTATGGCCGGGTGGATGGCCTGGTTGAAGAGTTGCGTGGTCAGGTAGATCTGCCCGTCGGTGATGGAAATGAGGTTGGTGGGGATGTAGGCTGCGATGTTGCCGGCCTGAGTCTCCACGATGGGCAGTGCGGTCATACTGCCCCCGCCATGCGCCGCCGATAGGCGGGCGGACCGTTCGAGCAGGCGCGAGTGCAGGTAGAAGATGTCACCTGGGTAGGCCTCGCGCCCCGCCGGTCTCTGGAGCAGCAACGACAGTTGGCGGTAGGCGATGGCGTGTTTGCTCAGGTCATCGTAGACGATGAGCACGTGCTTGCCCGCGTACATGAATGCCTCGGCCATGGCGCAGCCAGCATAGGGGGCCAGGTAGGCCATCGAGGGAGATTCCTCCGCACTGGCGACCACGACTGTGGTGTAGTCGAGCGCGTCATGTTCACGGAACGTCTCCACGATGTGCACCACGGTGGACATCTTTTGGCCGATGCACACGTAGATGCAATAGACGCCCTGATCGTGCTGGTTGATGACCGTGTCAACGGCGATGGCGGTCTTGCCGATCTGCCGGTCGCCGATCACCAACTCGCGCTGTCCGCGCCCCAGTGGTATCACGGAGTCAACGGTCTTAATCCCTGTCTGCAGCGGTTCGCTGACCGGGGTGCGCCGAATGAAGGTGGGTGCGGGGTGGTCTATGGGGCGTCGCGTCTCAACCTCCAGCGGCCCCCGGTCGTCAATGGGCTGACCCAGCGCATTGACCACGCGCCCCAGCAGTGATTTGCCCACGGGCACATCAATCACCCGGCCCGTTTCCCTCACGATATCGCCAGCGTGGATGTGCTCGTCAGTTCCCAGCAGCACGCAGCCCACGTAGCCCTGGTCGAGGTCAAGTACCAGGCCGTGGGTACCATCGGGGAACAGGACCAACTCGTCCACCATCACGCCACTCAGACCGGATAGGATCGCCACACCGTCGCCCACCTGCCTGACCGTGCCCACGCTTTGGGCCGACAGGCGGTAGTGGTATTGGTCCACCAGCCCGCGTAGCGCCGAAATGTGATATTCAGACTCGAGATCGTGCGTGACCTCGGTCTGGCGGAGTTGGTACGGCCGGCTGTCGGCCAGGTGGGTGATCAGGTCGAGCAAGTCGTCGGTGTGTAGCGGCTGGTGAGTGTCAGCGGATACGGGGTCGTCTGGTGGAGAGGATGCGGGCGTCGTCACGGTTTGTTCACCCAATTTCTGCCTCGTACCGGCTGCGCAGCTGTTGGATCTGCCCTTGCAGGCTGCCATCAATCAGCGTGTCGCCGAGGCGGACCATCGCACCGGCGATCAGGTTGGGGTCAACGCGATACGTCAGGTCAACCGGCTGGGATATCGTCTCCTCCAAAGCGGCCGTGACGTGCGCCTGCCTTTCCTGGAGCAGGGGAATCGCCGTGATCAGTTCGGCTGGCACGGCCTCTTTCCCGTTGCCAGCAGTGCGCCCGGCCAATCCCAGCGTGGGCAGTTGATTCAGGAAGGCATCCAGGTAAGCGTCGTGGATGTCTGGGTTGAGCATGTCCACCATCATGCGCTGGACGAGCGTCGCCACCACTTCACCGATCTTGCTGCGATGCAGGCGCAGCGCTTCGGCCCGTTGTTGCTCAATCTCATCTCGAGCGTGCGCACGCATGGTCTCGATCTCCTCGTAGGCTTCCTGGAGCATCTGTTGTCGCGTTTGGTCAATGACCATGCGCGCTTCGTTCTTGAGTGCGGCAAACTCCGCCTCGATGTTATCGCGCTTCTGTTCGTACTCCAAGCGCGCCGCTTCGGCTGCCCGGGTGGCGTCTTCCGCCTCGTCCATCCCCTGTGTCACTCGCCTGGCGCGCCGGTCCAGCATCTCTTTGAGCGGCTTGAAGAGAAAACGGGTCAGAATATACGCCATGATGAAAAAGTTGGCGATCTGAAGAATCAGCGTGCTCAGGTTTATGTCCAGCATAACCACCTCGCATATTCACCGGCCTGATCTGCCTGTCCCCTTCCGTGGCGGAGGTTTGTAGTGGGCGCTTCAGCGCCTGAAGCGCGATGAAGCGCGCACTACGAACGTGCTCGAACCCCGGTGCGTTACTTGGTTCCGATGATGTACTTGAGCATCGGATTGGCAAAGATCAGGATCAGGATGACAGCTAACACATAGATCGCCAGTGACTCCAGCATGGCCAGCGAGAGCAGCACGATGCTGCTGATGCGATCGCCGGCTTCGGGCTGCCGGGCGATCGCCTTCAGCCCACTCGTGGCGACGATCATCTGCCCGATGGCAGGCACGACGATCCCAATCATGATGCCTGGTCCAGAGATGAGGACCGTTAGCAAGATGAAGATTTTGTCCCAGGGCAGGTTGTTCCAATCCATTTTATTTCTCCTTGTGTGGTCTGTATGCTATTTGTGTGCTCTGACTGCGCCACCGATGTAGACACAGGTCAGCAGCGTAAAGATATATGCCTGCAACAGGCCGGTAAAGATGCTGAACAGCATCATCGGCACCGGTGCAAAGAGCGGCATCACGATAAACAGGATGCTGATAATGATCTCCTCTCCCAGGATGTTACCGAACAAGCGGAAAGTGAGCGAGAAGGTGCGGGCGATCTCGCTGGCGATTTCGATCGGCAACATCAGGAAAATCGGTTCCACGTAATGCCTCAGATAGCCCCACACGCCGCGCACACGGGCTCCGAAGTAGGGCACGCTGAAGAAGACGACCAGTGCCATGGCGAGGGGGGTGTTGATGTCCAGCGTCGGGCACTTGAGGCCAGGGAGCAGGCCGAGCAAGTTGGCGGCGGCGACGAAAAAGGCCAGGGTGCCGATGACCGGCAGAAAGATCCGGGTATCCGCGACGCCCACCATCTCGCGGATCAGTTTCTCGATGGCTTCGACGATCCACTCCAGCAGGTTCTGCATCAGCCCTGGGCGCAGTTTCAGGTTGCGCCCGGCCACGTAGGCACCCACGCCGAGCAGAAGTATCATGATCCAGGTGTTCGTGACCGTCGTCGTCACCTCCAACGGGCCTACCTGGAAGACAGGGTGTGGCGCGATCTCCGCGGCGACGTCGGGTTCTTCCTTTTGGCCGGCTGACTCTTCCAGCAGGTTGCTGATCACGCCCATGCCGATGACCAACGCGATCAGGAGTACGAGCGTGAGCGGGCTACTGATCTTTTTGTGCATGGTTCCTGCTTTCTTCGTCTTCGTCCAGGCGACGTTTCCACGTGCGTTTTCTGGGCGACCCACCGTCGCCGTGTTCCACGTACATCGTGTACAGGTTGTAGAACGCCACGACCACGCCCATCGCCAGCAGCGACAGGGTCCACGTGAACTCCTTGTCGAACCGGTCGTCCAGGTAACGCCCCAGCAATACGCCGCCCACGATGGGCACCACCAGGTCCCAACCCAGCATGGTCACCCGGCCGACCAGTTGCCAGAAACTGTCAGGCTCGTCCTTGGGCCGTTGAGGTGTAGAGTCCGGCCGCTCGCCGTCCATATCCGCATTCCCCATCTTCATAGCTGATGCAGAGGCGGCCCCCACGCTACCGGGCGCGGGAGCCTGGCCTGCTAACCAAGCCCGAGTGGAGCAAGTTCCCTCGCCTCGTGCAGTGCCCGCTCGAGGGCCATCCGCGCGCGCGTGAATTCGATGTGGGCTTCCTGGGTAATTTTCGCCAGTCGGGCGCGTTGGTCCTCCAGCGCCTGCGCCAACGTGGCCAGGTCCTCCCCTTCTTCCGCCGCGGCGGTCAATACCAGCACCCGATCTGGCCCGGCCGGGCGTCGCTGAACTTCCAGCGTGCCCTGGTACAAAGCCACGTAGCGCGTGTTTCCCTGCTGGCGATAGAGCATGATGCCGGCCACGACGTGGGCCAGAAACGGCGCATGCCCGGACAGGAGGCCCCACCAACCGTCGGCCAGTTGCACACGAATCGCCTCTACGTCGGCGTTCAGGACCACTTCGTCTGGAGTGAGAACCTCCAGTCGCATCGTCTTAGCCATGCTGTGGGCCATAGCGGGCGGCGACCGCACTAGCGCGTTCTTGCTTGCGCAACACGCTGTCTATGGTACCGCTCATGTAGAAAGCCTGTTCCGGGACGTCGTCCAGCTCACCGTCCACGATCATTTTGAAGCCGCGCACGGTCTCTTCCAGGGGTACAAAGACCCCTCTCTGGCCGGTAAACTCCTCGGCGACGACGAAGGGCTGGGTGAGGAAGCGCTGCACCTTGCGTGCGCGTTGCACCAGCCGCCGGTCTTCCTCGGCCAGTTCCTCGAGGCCCAGGATGGCGATCACGTCGCGCAATTCCTTGTAGCGCGTCAGGATCTCGCGCGCACGCGTCGCTACCCGGTAGTGCTCTTCGCCGACGATGCGTGGGTCCAGGAGGCGTGAACTCGACTCCAACGGATCCACGGCCGGGTAGAACCCCTGGCTGGCCAGTTGGCGCGAGAGTACGACCGTCGCATCGAGGTGGGCAAACGTCGAAGCGGGGGCCGGGTCGGTCAGGTCATCGGCCGGCACGTAGATGGCCTGAACCGACGTGATGGCCCCACTGGACGTGGAAACAATGCGCTCTTCCAGCGCCCCTACCTCGGTGGCCAGCGTGGGCTGATAGCCCACGGCGCTGGTCATGCGGCCCAGCAGGGCCGACACTTCGCCGCCGGCCTGGATGTACCGAAAGACGTTGTCAATGAACAGTAATACGTCCTGGCGCTCGACGTCGCGAAAGTACTCGGCCATGGTCAGGGCGGTGAGCGCGGCCCGGAAGCGGGCCCCCGGTGGCTCGTTCATCTCCCCAAAGATCAACACGGCGTCCTTGAGCACGCCCGTGCGCTTCATCTGAAGGTAGAGTTCGTTCCCCTCGCGGGTACGCTCTCCGACGCCGGCAAAGACCGAAACGCCCCGGTGTTCGGCCGAAGTGTGACGGATGAGTTCCATGATCAGCAGGGTCTTGCCCACGCCCGCGCCGCCGAGCAGGCCGATCTTGCCACCGCGCACGTAAGGAGCCAGCAAGTCAATGATCTTTAACCCGGTGACGAAGACGCCTGTCGAGGGCCGTTGTTGGACGAAGGCCGGTGCCGGTTGGTGGATGTTCCGCACCTGGACCTGACCCAGGGCTGGGCCTTCGTCTATGGGCTGTCCCAGGGCGTTGAACACGCGCCCCAACGTCTCCTTTCCTACCGGCACCTGGATCTGGGCGCCGGTGCCTTCGACGGTCATATTGCGGCGTAACCCGGCCGTTGGCTCCATCGCGATGCCGCGCACCGTGCGGCGATCGAGGTGCTCCACGACCTCAACCGTGATGCGGTGCTGGCCGTTCTTGACGATCAAGGCGTCCAACAGGGCCGGCAACTCTCCATGCGGGAAGGAGACGTCTATCACGGGGCCGATGATACGCACGATGGAGCCAGGCTGAGGCTGCTGCACACTCATCATTCTCTCATCAGGGCAACGTGAAGGCCTCACGCAGGACCTGGATGGCTGCGTCCAGACCCTGGGCCTCAATCAGGCAGGAGATGGTCGAGAGGGAAGTGCTGATGGCACGGATTTTGATGTGGTGACCGTGCAGCGCCTCGTACATGGTGCTGGCGACGCCGCGCTGTTCGCGCAGGTCCAGTCCAAAGAGGCTCACCAGCGCCACGTCGGGGTCGCTGGTGATGGCCACTCCTTCGATCTCGCCTCGTAGGTGTTCGATCACGATCCGTGCCCCGTCCAGGTCGTGCCGGTTGATGCCCAGGACGATGGCATCGTAGCCTGCCAGGTCAGCCAGATGCACGACGAGTTCCACGTTGATTCCCTGATCGCTCAATACAGATAGGAGCATGCCGCTCACGTCTCGGTGTGGCGGCGCACCTGTGATGCTGATCATGGCCAGGTGGTCGTTCCAGACCAGGCCACCGACTGTGGGTTTGTCGTTGTGTGCCATCTTGTCTCCAGCAGCGCCTGATAGAATGGTCAGTATCTGGCGGGATTCTGGCTGACCACGAGCACAGGGCAGTGGGCGTATTCGATGACCCGCTCGGCCACACTGCCGAGGAGACCGCGTGGCCCACGGCGACCGACTCGTCCAATGACGATCAGGTCTACCATCCGCTCACGGGCCAGGTTGGCGATCTCGCTGTGGGGGATACCACGCCGGATCACCTGCTCGCACGGGATGTCCCTGTCCTGGGCCAGGCGGGCCAGATAATCCAGGTAACGCTGTCCTTTACTTTCCAATTCCCGGCCTATCGTCTCTGTGCTCTTTAAAGTAGCACTGGCGATCTCGTCCACGATGATGTCGTCCACCACGTACACCAGCGTCATCTGTGCGCCGTGCATAGAGGCGATCTGGGCCGCCAGTTGGCCAGCGCGGACCGAGTTCTCTGATCCATCGGTGGGGACCAGGATATGGGAAAATGGGCTTTGTGCTTCCATCGGCCTCCTTCGGATTGCACTGCCTTCATCTAGCCAAATTCGTGTGTGGTTGGCTTGCCGCCGCCAACGTCGCGATAGATGGGCGATTTGCCGCCTGAGATGTCACGGTAGGGCTGTTCATACTCGCGTGTCGCGGGTCCTACTGCTGGGCGGGTGACCCGCGACTTGATGCGCTTGAGTCGAAAGGTCTCCTCGCGCTCACGTTCCTCCAGTGTGCTCTCGATGAACGCAACGGTCTCCTCATACTGAGGGATGAAAATGTACTGCAGCGCGTTGACGCGCCGTTGCGTCTTCTGCAGTTCCCGCGCCAGCCGCCAGACGGTGGTCATCGTTTCGGAGAGAACCGGGATCTCTTCCAGGACGCGCCGGAAACGGGCGACCGCCTCGTCCAGGGCGACGGTAGTGTCGCCGAGGCTGTAGGGCATTTCCGGCGGCTGCCCGTGGGCTTTTACCGCCGGGAGCACTACGCCCATTATGCTGTGCAGCCTGATTTCCACCTCGGTGGTCTCGGTTACCGAGAGCGCTGCCCACTCCAGGCGTTCCCTGCCCATCGAGAGGCGCGCTGCTTCCAGGGCCTGGTACGCTTCCGCGAGTTGCTGCCATACTGCCCTCTGAAGCATGGCGGCCTCGTGCGCCACGTGTACCAGTTCCGTGGTCAACACCTCGCGTTTCTTGTCCAGAATCTCGTAGCCTTCGCGTGCCAGCGCCAGGGTCTGGCGTACGCGGAGCAGGTTGCTACGAGTGGGTGCGATCCGCAGATGGGCCATCTATCGCTGCTTTCCATAGTACCGCTGCATCTCTTCGCCACTGACGCGGGTGAGTTCCTCTTCGGGCAGGGTTGAGAGCACCTGCCATCCGATGTCCAGAGTTCTCTCGATGACGCGCTGTTCCGTGGCGGCCTGCCCAATGAACCTTTGCTCGAAGGCGCGGCCGAATTCCAGGTAGCGTTGGTCAACCGTGGTCAGTTCCTCCTCGCCGATGACTGAGGCCAGCGCACGCACATCCTGCACGTGAGCGTAGGCGGCGTAGAGTTGCGCCGACAGGTGTGGATGGTCGGATCGTGTGCGCCCCTCCCCGATCCCATCCTTCATCAGCCGCGAAAGGGAGGGCAGAACAGCAATGGGTGGGTAGATGCCCTGCTGGAACAGGTCCCGGCTGAGCACGATCTGACCCTCCGTGATGTAGCCGGTCAGATCGGGTACGGGGTGGGTGATATCATCGTTGGGCATGGTCAGGATGGGCAACTGGGTGATGGAGCCGTTGCTGCCCTTGATACGCCCCGAGCGCTCGTAGAGCGAGGCCAGGTCACTGTAGAGATAACCGGGGTAGCCCTTGCGGCTGGGCACTTCGCCACGGACGTTGGAGATCTGTCGCAACGCCTCGCAATAGTTGGTCATGTCGGTCAGTACCACCAGTACGTGTAAGCCCCGTTCAAAGGCCAGAAACTCGGCCAGCGTCAATGCCGCGCGCGGCGTCACCAGCCGCTCGATTGGCGGGTCGTCGGCCAGGTTGAGGAACATGGCTACGCGGGTCAGTGCGCCGCTGGCCGCGAACGACTCGCGGAAGAACTCGGCCACGTCGTGCTTGACCCCCATGGCGGCAAAAACGATGGCGAACCGGGCGGTCTCTGACTCACCTGCCAGAGTGGGCAGGGTGGCCTGGCGTACGATCTGCGCTGCCAGCCGGTCGTGGGGCAGGCCACTGCCGGAAAACAAGGGCAGCTTTTGACCCAGCACCAGGGTGTTCATCCCGTCCAGTGCCGAGATGCCGGTCTGGATGTAGTCACGGGGATACACACGCGCGGTAGGATTGATCGGCTGGCCGTTCACGTCTGCCCAGGCTTCGGCCAGTGGCTCCGGCCCGCCGTCCATAGGGGCGCCCAGCCCATCGAAGATGCGGCCCAGCATCTCGTCAGACACTGGCAGGCGCATCGGTTGGCCCAGGAAGCGCACGTGGGTGTCTCTGATCGAGAGACTGGTGGTGCCAGCAAACACCTCAATGACCGCCACGCCCTCCCCGACTTCCACGACCCGGCCCCGGCGGCGACGTCCTTGCGGATCAATGACTTCGGCTACTTCGTCGTAGCCGACGCCGCCGACGCTCTCCGCGACGACGATCGGCCCCTCAATGCGGGCCACTCCGATGATCTCTTGCCCTCCACGCTCCATCACGAGTACGTCCTATCTAGCTCATCCATTTGCCTGTCCAACGTCTCGACAATCTCGTCCATGCGTGCCACCTGTTCGTTGGGTACGGTAGTCTTCATGCGAATCAACGTGTTCACGATCGGGAGATTGTGGATGACGACGATGGGGCAGCCCTTGGCGATGACGCGCGCGGCGCGGCTATGGAAGTGAAGGATGATCTGGAGCATACGTATCTGCTTCCCAATCGCTGCGTACGCATCTACCTCGTCGAGGGCATTCTGTTGCAGGAAACCCTCACGCAGCAGGCGGGCCGTCTCCAGAGTGAGACGCTGGTCGTCGGGTAGGGCATCTGGTCCCACCAGTTTGACGATCTGCTGCAAGTGGCTCTCACGCTGCAAGATTCCCAGGGTCTGGTCGCGCAGTGCGTGCCAATCTTCGTGTCCCTGCTCCCCCCACCAGTCGGCCAACTCGTCCGCATACTCGCTGTAACTCTCGAGCCAGTTGATGGCCGGGAAGTGGCGCGCCGAGGCCAGGGCTTTATCCAGTGCCCAGAAGCAGCGGATGAAACGGCTGGTATGTTGCGTGACCGGTTCCGAAAAGTCGCCGCCGGGTGGGCTGACCGCGCCAATGACGCTCACCGAACCACGAGTGCCGTTGAGCGTGGTCACGCGGCCGGCGCGCTCGTAGAATTCGGCCAGGCGGGCGGCCAGGTAAGCCGGGTAACCCGCCTCGGCGGGCATCTCTTCCAGCCGGCCGGAGATCTCGCGCAGCGCCTCGGCCCAGCGCGAGGTGGAATCGGCCATCAATGCCACGTCGTAGCCCATGTCGCGATAGTATTCGGCCAGCGTGATGCCGGTATAGATGCTGGCTTCCCGGGCCGCCACTGGCATGTTGGAGGTGTTCGCGATGAGGATGGTACGCTCCATCAGCGGCCGGCTAGAGTGCGGGTCTGTGAGGTGTGGGAACTCTTGTAAGACGTCCGTCATCTCGTTCCCTCTCTCGCCACATCCTACGTAGACCACGACGTCCGCGTTACTCCACTTGGCAATCTGCTGCTGGGCCAGGGTTTTGCCCGCTCCAAACCCACCCGGAATGGCCGCCGCGCCCCCCTTGGCCAATGGGAAGAGCGTATCCAATACACGCTGGCCCGTGACGAGCAACTCGGTGGGTGAGAGACGGCTCTGGTAGGGACGTGGACGGCGCACTGGCCAACGCTGAAGCATCGTGAGTGGCTGCTCGGTCCCTTCTTCTCCCCCCTGTTCTCGATCCAGGGGGACGAGACGGGCGATCGGCTCCTCGATCGTGTATTCTCCCGGCGGTGCGACCCAGATAAGCCGGCCCGAGACGTCAGGTGGTACCATGACCCGGTGCTCGATCAATGGAGTCTCCGGCACGCTTCCCAGAACACTGCCCCCCTGCACCAGACCTCCCGGCTCCGCGCGGGGCGTGAAGGCCCACTTTTGTTTGCGGTAGAGTGGGGTGACCTTGATGCCCCGTCCGATGTAGGTGCCGCTGCGCAGTTCCAGCACCGGTAACGGGCGCTGGATACCGTCGAAGATGGATTGCAGCAGGCCGGGACCCAACTCCACGGATAGCGGGACGCCGGTGCCGTAGACCGGCGCGCCAGGGCGCAAGCCCGACGTTTCCTCGTACACCTGGATCGTGATCACGTCTCGCTCCAGGCCGATGACTTCGCCCACCAGGTGTTCGTCTCCGACCTCGACTACCTCGAGCATGCCGACCTGTTGCGAGCCCCGGGCGCGCACTACCGGGCCGTTTACCCAGATCACCTGACCTATCTGTATGCTCACGGCGTTTCTTCCATCAGAATGTGGTAGACGGCGGTACGCAAGGTTTCCTGCATGCGGTCCAGCCGGGTTTCCAGCGTGTTGTCGAGTCGCCGGTGGCCGTCGAGGGTTTCCAGCACGACGCCGGTGGAGTGGGCAAGGGGTTCGCCAGCGCGCAAGTGCACGCCCGATTCTCTCCCCAGATCGGCCAGCGTTTTGTCATCCAGCACCTGCTGCGCCCCCGCTGCGGCCCGCACCAGGGCCTCATCAGCGCTCAAATGCTCCACCGCTTCGCGCACCAGGCGCCGCACGATCTGCTCGTAGTCTGGCCACTGCGACACGGAAGCCAATTGCTGGCGTGCGTCGGTAAAGACCCGTTGCAGCAACTGCTCGCGCCGTTTCAGTTTCAGCGCCTGGGCCTCCAGTTGTGCTGCCGCCACCGTATGTTCCCGCAAGGCCTTGGTCTCCTCTTGGGCTCGCTGCAAGATGGCGTCTCGTTCAGCGTCGGCCTGAGCCTGCGCCTGTTGGCGTATGTCCTGAACCTGGGCCTGGGCGTCGGCCAGGATCTGCCTAGCTTCCTCTCTAGCCTCCTCTATAATGGCGCTCTCGAGAGTCGGAATGTTAACCGGGTCTGGACTCATATCCTTACTCCAATCGTCCGTCGGATCACTTCACTGAGCGGTGGCCGGTCGGGCCGTGGTCCCGCCGGCCCTGGGATTTCCACCACCAGCGGGACTGTGCTGCGTACCATGGCCGTGTCCACCCGCTGGCGGGCCAGGTTCGCCGCGTCCTCAGTCACCAGCACGATGCCGACTTCCTTGTCGGCCATGGCTGCGTCGAGGGCGCGGTTGAGTTCTTCGGCCGTGGTCACGATCCGCCCACGCACGCCAGCGAGGGCAAAGCCCCACACGGCGTCCTGGTTGCCGATGACCATCAGTTTCATGTCACCGACCGACGATCATGAAAGCGATGATCAGCCCGTAGATGGCGACACCTTCGGCCAGGCCGACGAAGATCAGGGCCCGACCGAACACTTCCGGCTTTTCGGCGATGGCCCCGACGGCCGCCGAGCCGGTAGTGCTCACGGCATAGGCCGCGCTGAGGGAGCCTACACTCACCGCCAGCGCGGCGGCGAGCGACGCATAGGGGTCGCTACTGGCCTGCTGCGCCAGTCCTGCGGCCTGAACGGCCCCAGGCGCGAAGAGCCAGACCAGCCCCAGGCCCACCATCATCAATGCCAGCGCCAGGTTAAAGCTGCCCAGGCCGAGCACCATGCGGCGGGTCGCTTGAGCGGGCGCACGCCATCGTCGTCTGAGCGCATACACGAAGGCTGGCATGAGTGGCATCAGTCCGGCGAGTAAAGCGATTATCAAAATCATCGTCCGTCCCTCCTGCTAGATTCAGCGGCGAAATCGCCGTATGTCATTCTTGTCCTCTCTGGATCAGCGTCAGCGGCCGGAACCGCACGCCGTTGCCGGAGAAGAACTTGCTGAAAAACTCATAGTATTCCAGGCGTAACGTCTGAATCCCTACGATCATGCCCTCGAAACCGATGACGAACAGGTTTCCCAGGGCCACGACGACCCAGTATCCCACGCCGTGCGCCGGGCTGATGATTCCGGCCAGGATGAAGACGACCAGGCTCAGAGCGCCATGCGCCACAGCGAAAGCACCCATGCGGACGTAAGAGAGGGTATTACTCAGCAGCCCAATCACGGTCTCGAACAGCTCAAAGAACGCCTGCATCAGGTACGTGCCGAGGCTGCCTTCGATGAGTGGCCGGTGGCCTTGGAGCAGGTTTTCCAGCAATTCGGCGAAGGCTACGACCAGCCCGAACACCGCAGCCAGGGCGACGAGCAGCATCGGACTGACGGGCAGGCTGCTCATGAAGGCTCTCGCGGCGAGTCCGATCAACGACCAGTAGAACACCAGCCCGGCCAGGCCATTATGATCGAAGAGCAGATGCCCCCAGCGACGTTCCAGCGCTGCGTTGACGATGTTTTGGACCATCCCCAGGCTCAGCAATCCCACGCCGATGCCGACGGTGGCCAGCAGGATAGCCATGATATCCTTGAGCGGCTGTATCCATAGCGGTTTGAGTACTTCCTCGAAGCCGAAGATGCTGCCGTAGAGGAAGCCGAAGAGGATCGAGGTGATGCCACAGGCGACGAGCACTGCTCCCAGACTGGCGAGCCCCCGTAACGCGCGCACCGTGCGGCTGGCGATTAGCAGTCCTGCCAGGGCCAGCAGCAACCCGTGTCCCACGTCGCCGAACATGAGGCCGAACACGAGAGGGAAGGTGAGCGCCAACACAGGTGTGGGATCCAGTTCGCCGTAGCGGGGGTGCCCATAGTTGGTCACCAGGCCCTGGAAGGCCCTGAGAAAGGGAGGATTATCGAGTGCTACCGGAATCGGTTCTTCATCCACGGCTCGGGGGGAGTTGACTTCGATCGTCACCTGGGCCGAGGCCTGTTTGACTTTCTGCTCCAGCATCGGTACCTGGGAAGCGGGCACCCAACCGGCGACCAGGTACGTGTAGCGCAAGCGGCCATAGCGGGCGATGGTCTCGACCAGTGTGCGGCTGGCGCGTACCCGCCACAAGAGGTGATGCAGGTGGCGTATGCGCATCTCGCGCAGATGCTCAATCGTGGCCTGGCGTTCCTCAATGTGGTGGCGTGTACGCTCAATGCCGGCCTGCAGGGCGGCGATGGCTTCAGCTGGAGTGCCCCGGTAGGTCTCTGGCGGTTTGATTGGGTTGAGGTAGGCGCTGCGGGCGGCGCGGTTCAGTACATCGGCGTCCCGCTGCATGCCAAAGAGCACGACAGTTGCCAGGTGCTCTGCACTGCGCAGCGTGATCAATACCAAAGGGATGTGTTCGAGACTGCTTTGCAGCCGTTCGATGTTGGTGACGGGCATCGTACCCAGCATCACAAAGGTGTAGTGTGTGCCACGCAGGATGCTCAGGTCTATACCTAATCCCACGATGGGCTCCAACTGGCTGACCTCGCGCTGTAGTTGGGCCAGCCTGCGCTGTTCCTCCTCCAATTCCTGGACCGGTGCCTGTGCTTCCTGTTCCAGGTGTTCCACGTCTGTCTCAGCGACTGCGGGCCAGATGAGGTGAGGGGTTTCGGGTGGAGGAGGGCCGGCGTCCACACCGAGTGCTTCCATCACGGTCAGGATGCGCCGTTCGAGATCTGCGAAGGTAGTAGCCCGTTCTTGCCACTCGCTGGCCTGGCGAGAGGTGCTGTCAGCACCTATGTGCTCCTTTGCCGCCAGGTGAAAGACACGCGAGGCGGCCAGTGCTTCCGTCACAGGCACGACGTCGTGCTCTGGCACGATCAGTTCGACCTTGCTCATCGCTTGTGAGCGAAACATGCTTACCTCTGCTCCGTCCAGCCAGATAGCGGCTGGATCTCCAACATGGGCGCAAATGCTTCTGTTGGAAGGCGTGAGTCTTTGGCCTCGATCAACACTGTCAAATCCCTGATCTCGTACTCGTTCAGTTGCAGGTAGGCCACTGGAATACCAATGTGAAAAGGGTAGCCCATAAAGGCCGCCCGGCAGATTTCGACGATGTGGCGCTGGAGAGCCGACTCGAGCGCTGCCAGTTTTGTGCTGGGCTGCTCCGAAAACTGCCTGATCCCGCCGATGTCCGGGTAAATGCGTGCTACCACCTGCGCGATGTCGGCGCCGCGCGCGATGGCGCGAATATCCTCGTCGTGCACCTGATAGCCGAAGGGCAGCGTGTAGTTGATGATCTCTTGCTCCGAGAGGCGGTGGTAGACGCGGAAGCGGATGGCCCACAGCAAGTTGTCCACGTCGAGCACGGTACCCACTGTGCGCAGGGCCTGTTCGTGATCCCGGCCTGCGAGCAGGTGGATGCTCTGCCACAGCCCGCGGCGATAGTCCAGGTCCAGCGCGATCTCCAGCGGGAACAGGTTCCCTTCGGCCTGGTAACGTTCCAGGGCGTGGGCCAGGGTATCGTAGTAGGGCGTATGACGTATGCGCTCGATGGCCCGTGTCACGTCGCCGGTCTGGACCATTCTTTCCATGTTGGCTGAGGTCAGGGTGATATAGCGGGTCATCGGGGAGAGCAGATGGCGGACCTGATCCCAGGATGCACCCGTCTCAATACCGCGCAGCGTGGCTTTCAGGTTGTCCACCTCATAGAGTCGCCAGAGTTGGAGCAGCAATTGACAGCCGGGTTCCGGCGTCAGGCGAATCAGTTTCTGGTAAACGTCGGCCAGGTGCCATCGGATCTGATAGACGGCGCGACGAGGGGTCAGTGCCTGGCGCTCGATCTGAAGATAGGGGCCATACACCGTCTTCGATAACAAGATCAGGACGGCGTCCAGGTCCTGCGCCTGGATCAACGCGTTCCACGTCTCCGGCGTCAGCATCGTCGAATAGAGCGCACGCGCCGTCGCGTGGACTAGCGAGTAGGCCGTGACACCTCGCACGGACATGGGTCTTACTCACCTCCTGCAACCTGCTTGAGCACGAAGTTGACGGCGCGTTCCAGGTGATGCGCGGCTGTCGCCTCCATGCCTTGGGCCTCCGCCTCGGCCTGGGCGATGATGCGTGCCCGCTCGGCGTCGGCCTGCTCCTGGCCTGTCGCGACGATCTGCCTGGCCTGTTGGCGGGCCTGGGAGATCGTCTGCTCACGCAACGTGGCGGCTGATTTCTGGGCCTCTTCGACCATGCGTGCGGCCTGACGCTGTGCATCGTCGTGGATCCTCACGGCTTCTTCTTCGATGGCCAATATACGGGCAATCGTCTCCTGGCTCAACCTATCCCTCCAGCAGAAACAGCAACGCCGCCAAAGCGGAGCCGGCGGCGGTCGGCATCAAGGAGATTGTAGCACTTGGGCAGGGCCTTGTCAAGGGGGATGCGATCAGCGGGGCAGCCCCAAGAGATGGCTATTGACGTTGTACGGAAGACGTGGTAGAATGCCTCGTCAAGGGTGGTCTTACGGGGGCCACTCCTTTCGCTTGTGAGTTTTCCTGTTGAGCACGTGGTGAAGCCGCTCTACGGGGAGGTGGGCGATGAGAATTATCGTCATCGGTTGTGGCCGCATGGGGGCCGGATTGGCGCAGGACTTGAGCCTGCAAGGCCACTCAGTGACGGTGGTGGACAGTGACTCGACCGCGTTCGAGCGCCTGGGCCCGGTATTCAAGGGCCAGACGATCGTCGGTGTCGGCTTCGACCGGGAGGTGCTGCTGCGGGCGGGCATCCAGCGGGCCGATGGCCTGGCGGCGGTCACAGTCAGCGACGAGGCCAACGTGGTGGCAGCCCGCATGGCCAGCCAGGTATTTCGGGTGCCACGGGTCGTGGCCCGTTTGTACGACCCGCGCAAGGCTGAAATCTATCGGCGGTTGGGCTTACAGACCATCTCCCCTGTCACCTGGGGCGTTCACCACATCGCCGAGTTGCTCTGTTATTCTCCCTTGGAAACGGTCCTGAGCCTGGGGAGTGGCGACGTAGAACTGATCGAGGCAGAAGCGCCGCCGCTGCTGGTCGGACGGACAGTGAACGATTTGATGATCCTGGGCGAGATCCACGTAGTGGCAGTCACCCGGGGCGGCAAAACCTTTCTGCCCACGCTGGGTACAGTGTTCCAGGAGGGGGATCAGTTGCACCTGGCGGTGTTGGCGACGTCCGTCAACCGTCTCAAGGGATTGCTGGGGCTGGCGTAAGGCAAGGAGGAGCTGAGATGGCGATGAGCGTGATCATTGTGGGCGGAGGCAAGGTGGGTACGTACCTGGCCTCGCTGCTCCTGGCCGATGGGTATCGGGTGAAGGTGATCGAGGAGCGGCGGGAGGAGATGCCCCGGCTACAGCAAGACCTGCCCGCAGGCACAGCCGTGCTGGGCAGTGGTACAGACCCCAACGTGTTGGAGACCGCCGGCATCCGCCAGGCGAACGTCCTGGCAGCCATGACCGGCGACGACGAGATCAACCTGGTGGCGACCACCCTGGCACGTTTTGAGTTCGGTGTGCCTCGTACCATTGCCCGCGTGAACAACCCCAAGAATGCCTGGATGTTCACCCCGGAGATGGGAGTGGACGTGGCGTTGAACCAGGCGGACTTGATGGCCCACCTGATCGCCGAGGAAATGTCGCTGGGAGACATGATGACCTTGCTCAAGTTGCGCAAGGGGCAGTATTCACTGGTAGAAGAGAAGGTGGATCCTGAATCTGCGGTGGTGGGGAAGGCGCTTGCCGACCTCAGCCTGCCCACCGAGTGCGTGCTGACTGCCGTTATCCGCAAAGGCCAGGTCATCATCCCGCGTGGTGACGTAATACTGCAACCAGCCGATGAGGTATTGGCCCTGGTGCATGCTTCGCAAGTGTCCTCGCTCGCCGTTCTCTTGGGCCACCTCGAAGTGGCCAGGTAGGCTCACCGTGTGGCTCGCTTGTGCGACATTCCTGACGAGGTAGGCATGTCCCTGCTTCTAATCCCGGTATTCAGCGGTTTTCTCGCCATCTTCGTGGCCGTTCGGCTGTTATGGGGGCTCCGAAACGTGAACCTCCGCTCGGCCAGAATGGTGGAGATTGTCGGCGACATTGCGCTGGGCGTCAGGACCTACCTGTCCCGGCAACTCCGCACGATCCTGTTGATCACACCCTTCATCGCAGTCATCATCTGGCGTTTCCTCGGCACGTGGGTGGCCGTGACCTTTGTCCTGGGCGTCTTAACTTCCCTGAGCACTGCTTTTCTGGGGATGAACGCTGCCATCCGTGCGAATGGGAAGACGGCCGCAGAGGCCTTCACTTCGCCGCAGAGGGCCTTCTTGACCGCCGTTTTCGGTGGTTCGGTGATGGGCTTTTCCATCATCGGGTTTAGCCTGGTGGTCCTGGCTGTCTTGTACTTTTTCTTCAGGAATCCCGATCCCCTGGTCGGTTTTGGATTCGGTGCCAGCCTGGCGGCGCTGTTTGCCCAGATTGGGGGTGGCATCTACACCAAGTCAGCGGACGTCGGCGCCGACCTGGTGGGCAAGGTCGAGAAGAACATCCCGGAGGACGATCCGAGGAATCCGGCGGTGATTGCCGACCTGGTCGGCGACAACGTGGGGGATTGCGCCGGCCGTGGCTCTGACCTGTTCGAGAGTTTCTCTGACGACATCATCACTGGGACGATCGTTGCGCTCCTGTACGTGGACAGGTACGGTCCATTGGTATTTGCCTTTCCCCTGGTCCTGCAATCGGTCGGCCTGCTGTCGTCTATGGTCGGCGTCTTTTCCATGCGATGGCTGAAGAGACTCCGGCCGGAGCGGGCCTTCGACGCCGGGATGATGGTCACGGCGGGCGTGGCCACCCTGGGGTCTTTCTTGCTGGCCCGCTATCTACTGAACGATCCGACCATTTTCCTGGGCAGTTTCCTGGGCATCGTGGTCACCTTGGTGGCGGCCTTTCTCACCCGCTATTACGCTGGCGCTGGTGGCAAGCCTGTGCTCAGGATTGTCGAAGCCTCCAAGAGAGGGGCAGCGCTTAACCTCATCACCGGGTTGGCCTCGGGGCTGCAAAGCCCGCTGGCCTCCATCGTGGTGATTGTCTCCGCCGTTTCGGTTGCCTACATCGTCTCTGGTGGGTCTCTGTTGGCCATCGTGGCGGTGAACATCGGCACCGATCTCCTGATCGGCTATATCATGACGGCAGATGCCTTTGGCCCGATCACCGACAACGCCGCAGGGATCGCAGAAATGTCTGGCGCCGGTGGGCAGGTCGTGCGACCCTTGGCTGCCCTGGACGCGGTAGGCAATACGATGAAGGCCACGACGAAAGCCTACGCCATGTCATCTGGCACCATCACTGCGTTTGTGCTATTCGCCACCTTCTTCAACCTCGTCGGCCTGAAATCTATGGACGTTTCCACGCCATTCTCTGTCGCCTTTCTCTTCTTGGGCATCGCACTACCCTATCTCATCGCCTCCTTGGTCATCGGTTCCACGGCTAAAACCGCTCTGCTGATGGTAGATGAGGTGCGCAGGCAGTTTCAGACCATCAAGGGGCTCATGGAGGGGCAGGCCAAGCCCGATTATGCCGCCTGTGTGGATATTTCTACCAGGAATGCCCTGCGCGAGATGATACTGCCGGGCCTGCTCAGCGTGGCGGTGCCTGTGATGGTGGGCTTTGTCTTCGGTGCCTGGGCGCTCGGTGCCATGCTGATCGGTGCAGTGGCCTCCGCTGCGCTCCTGGGGCCATTTTTCAACAACACGGGAACCGCTTTCGATAATGCCAAGAAGGTCATTGAGGAGACCGATCGCAAAGGTACCTTTGAACACCAGGCCGCGGTGGTCGGGGACACGGTGGGAGACCCGCTGAAGGACGTCGCTGGACCGTCGCTGCTCATCTTTATGAAGCTGATCGGGATGGCGGCCCTGTTGATCGCGAACCTTGTACGATAGCGGACATCGTACGGCAGTTGGGATTGGCCTCCTTGATCCAGGTGCTGTTTCCTCGGTGCGCTCGGCTGCGTGGCCTGGTCTTGGTATTCTGCCGTTGGCCATCCGGTCAGAGACCTGCTCGTCCAGTTGGCTCCCCAGGGTTCTATCCCAGCGCTTGACAGTTCTGTGTATGCATAATATAATTAGGCGTATGATGGAACAGACACAAAGTACGACACACACTCCCCTGATCCAGGTGGACAACGTCCACAAATCCTTCTTGATGGGCAAGGAGGCGGTACAGGCGCTGCGCGGTGTCACGCTGGAGGTGATGCGTGGCGAGATCGTGTGCCTGATGGGGCCCAGCGGCTCCGGCAAGACCACACTCTTGAACATCATCGGCGGGCTGGAAGAGCCCAGCCGTGGCCACGTGATCGTGGACGGTGAGAACGTGGTGGCGTTGTCGGAGGACCGGCTGTCTGAACTGCGGCTCACCAAGATGGGCTTCGTCTTCCAAAACTACAACCTGCTGGCCAACTTTACGGCACGGGAGAATGTGGAGGTGCCGCTGGCGCTGGCCGGCTTGAGCCGGCGTGAGCGGCGGCGCAGGGTGGAATTGCTGCTGGAGCAGGTGGGGCTGGCCGACCGGGCCAGGCACTACCCCAGTGAACTCTCCGGCGGCCAGCAGCAACGCGTCGCCATCGCCCGCGCGCTGGCCAACGATCCCCCCATCCTGATCGGCGACGAGGTCACCGGCGAACTGGACTCTGAGACCGGGTTCGAGGTGATGGAGGTCATTGTCAGGCTCAACCGGGAGCGGGGCACGACCGTCGTCTACGTCACCCACGATCCGCGCATGGCCAAGTTCGCCAGTCGCGCGATCCAGTTGCGCGATGGCAGGATCGTGGAGATATGATTTCGCAGTATGTCTTGAAGAGTTTCGGCCGGCACAAGGTACGCACCATCATTATGGTGCTGGCGGTGTTGGTGGTTACCGCCATGCTGGTGGCGCTCAACAACGGCGTCGAGTCGTTGCAGCGGCAGGTGGTCGAAATCGTCGAGCGCGAATCCGGCGAACACGACGTCACCGTCACCCGTGCCGAGACTAGCCCCAAGCAGTTCATTGACGTCGAACGTGTTTCCGCTCTCCTGGGTGCGGCCGCCCCGGCCGTGCAGGCAATCTACCCGCGCTTCCTGGCGACAGTCGAACTGCAGGGGCGTGGCCCGGGCGCAGACGGAGCGCCAGCGGCCAAAGAAGCGGGCCAGACGGGCAACGCCTCGCTCCTGGCGCGTGTGCCAGAAGACGACCTGGGCCAGGTGACAATGTTGGAGGGAGAGTACAACCTGGAGGGGGACCGCATCGTGGCCTTGCGCGTGACGGCCGATACGTTCGGTCTGCAGGTCGGCGACCAGGTTGACCTGAGCTACATCCTGCCGGTCTCCCGCCTGGTGGGCCGCGATTTGCCTGAGGACGCCAGCGTCAGCCGCGTGACGCGCCGTTTTACGGTCAGCGGGGTCGCGTTGATCACTGGCATGGGCGGGGGGAGCCAAAACGGCATCCTGGCCAGCGTGGCGACGGTGCAGGATTGGCTGGACCTGCCCGGGCGAGCCGAGCGGCTGGTGGTGGTGCTGGACGAGTCCGTGTATGGCTCGGTGAATACGCAAGATGCGATCTTCCGCGTGCGACGTGTCGCCGAGAAGATGTACGGGGCGTTGGGCAGTGAGGTCGAGACCTACAAGCTCTCGCTCGACAAGGCGCAGGCACTGGACTTTAGCGATGTGGCCTTCGCGGTTCTGCGTTCCATCAGTGCCGTCTACGGCTTCCTGGTGATGGGGGTGGTCGGCCTGTTGGTCTATTCGATCGTCAACACCAACGTGGAAGAGAGGCGGCGAGACCTGGCCTTCTTGCGCGTCCTGGGGGCCAAGCGGCGCCATCTGTTTCGGCTGGTGCTGGTCGAGGTGGCGCTGATCGGAGGGTTCGGCGTCGGGTTGGGCATCGTGGCGGGGCAGGCGTTCAGCGTCGTGGTAGTCGCGCCGGTGGCGAATTACCTGATCACCCACGCCGGTATGGGGGAGGAACTGGGCATCCAGTTCCGCATGACGATCACGGTCGCCGCCATGGTCCGCGCGGCGATCATCGCCACCGTTGTGCTGCTACTTTCTGCCATTGCCCCGGCGCGTAAGGCGGCCAACACCAAGATTCGCTACGCCCTCAACCCCGGCTCTGCCGACAACTTGCAGATTGAGGACCTGGCGCGGCTGCGTTCGCGCAAATTCGATGGGCGCATCGTCGTCGCGGGCGTCGTGCTCACGATCATGTGGCTCTTGATCTTCATCGGCAACAACTTTCTCTACGTGCAGGGGAACGAGTCGGTGGTTGGCGCCTTCATGTTTGGCGGCATGGCGCTGCTGGTGATCGGCGTCAGCCTGCTCTTTTACGCGTTGACCATTCCGTTCGAACGTGTGCTGATCCTCCTGGGCGAGGTCGTCCGTCCGAAACTGGCCTTCTTCGCCGGACCCAACCTGATGCGCGCCAAGCAACGCAACGCGACCATCTCGCTGATGATCGTCTTCAGCGCCACGCTGCCCACCTTCCTGGGGACGATGACGGCATTGCAGCAGAGGAACTATGACGTTGAGGCGCGTTTCAGGTATGGCGCGCCGGTGACGGCGCGCGTGTCTTACTGGAGATGGTACTTTTTCGGGAGCGCTGACCAGGAGGAACTGCTAGTGCCGGGCGTGCTGGACGAATTTCGCACAGTGCCCGGCGTTGCCCGGGCGGTCGGCCTGACCTCGGAATACCGGGCGGACGTGACCAACCGGGTCGAGCTACGCAAAGTCGCGCTGCAGGTGTACGGGCTTACCGGCACGCTGGATGGCATCGTCTACGACGACCTGACGGAGTATGCCGTTGGTGGCCCGGGTGCTCTTGAGCAGGTCCTGGCCGAGCCGGACACCATCGTCCTGGGTGCCAGTTACGCCGAGTTCATGGACTTGAGTGTGGGGGACGTGGTACACGTGGTCGGTAAGGGCAAGGATCACGTGGCGAGCATGCGCGTGGTGGGGCTGATCGAGCGCATGGCAGGCTTTGAGGGTTTTTCGAGCAACGAGAACTATGTGCGCTGGGGACAGTCGGTGGGCTTCGTATCGTTAGATACGCACCTCCGCCTGACGCACGATCCTACGGTCGAGGAGATTTGTGTGGGGGGAGTGTGTTTGCCTGAGGAGCGAGAGCGGCCGGTCATCGGCCGTATCCTGGCGACGACGACCGCAGGGGCGAACGACGCTGAGGTGGTAGCCGACCTGCGCGAACTTTTCGCCGATCGCGCTGACGTGTGGGTGAGGTCCACTGCGGAGGAGATCCGTACGACCGAGCAATCCATGCGCACCGTGCGTGTGCTGATGCTCATTATGACGGTCCTCTCGTTCGTCACCAGCATCTTTGGCGTGTTCGCCGTCGTCTACGTGGCGGTCTACGTCCGGCGGCTGGAGATCGGGATGCTCAAGGCAATTGGCATGCGGCGGCGCGACCTGGTAGGTACATTCGCGCTGGAGTCGGTGATGATGACGGTCAGTGCGTCGTTGGCGGGCGTGACCGCTGGGACGGTGCTGGGCTACGTCTTTTACGTCACCAACAACATGATGCGCAATACACCCACGCAGTTGACCTTCGATTGGCTGACGACGGCGACGATCCTGCTCATGGTCATCCTGGCGAGCGTGATCAGCGCCGGCCTGGCTGCCCGGAGTGTGGTGCGCAGTAAGGTGACGATGATTTTGCGGGAGGCGTGGTAAAGAGTAAAACGTGAAACGTGAAACGTGAGACGTGGTGCGTGTTCCGTGATGCGTGTTCCGTGTTTCGTTACGCACCACGCAACAGGGGACGCGACGTACAAGGCTGGAGAGTGTCAAATGAGGATATGCCGACTGATGCTGCTGATCGCTGTGATAGTGCTGGCAGGGTGCGGGCCGCGGGCCGGGCAGGTGCCGGGGACGGCGACGCCGGCGGGGGGCGTCGCAACTCCACAGCCGACGCTTGCGCCACTGCCTGCTGGCGGAACCGTGTTGGCCGACGGCAAACTTGCTTCTCCCTATCCCAGCCTCGGCCTGGATTTTGGTGGTGAGGTGAGCGGGCAGGTGTTGACGATCACCGTCAAAGCCGGCGACGTGGTGCAGGCAGGCAGCCTGCTGGCGCTGCTCGACGCCACCGAGTTGCAGCGCGCCGTGGACGATGCGCAACGGGCACTCGAGCGGGCTGAGGCCGACCGCGAACGGGCGCTGCGGAAGTGGGAGCGCGACCTGGCTGACGCCCAGAAGGCGCTCGCGGACGCGGAGCGCTCCCTGGCCATCGCGCGCCTCAAGTATTCCGATACCCCGCTTGAGGAGGCCCGCACAAACCTCGAACGGGCACAGAAGGCCGAAAGAGACGCCAAGGATACGTACGAGAAAGCGCACAAGTTCTGGCCGCCGGTTCCGGTGGATGGGTACCGTGACTCCTGGCAGCGCGCCATCCGCGATCGTGAGTTAGCGGAGATGCGCCTGGCGGACGCAGAAGATACCCACAGGGCCGACAGCCTGGACCTGGAGAAACTCGAAGAGGACCTGGCCCAAGCCCAGCGCGCATTGGGCGCCCTGGAAGAAGGCCTTGAACCCACCTACGATCGCGCGATCGAGGATGCGGAGGGCAAGTTGGCCCAGGCGCAGGAGAATCTGGCACACGCCCGCCTCACTGCACCGTGGACAGCAATCGTACTTTCGGTGGACACGACGCCCGGCGCGGAGGTCGGCCCGGAGACACCGGTCGTCACATTGCTCCATATCGGGGATGGGCTGCGCTTCGTCACGCAGAACCTGAGCGAGCAGCACGTTGCTGACGTCTACCCCGGCCAGCGGGCGGTCGTCACGCTGCGTACGTTTGCCGATACCCCGCTAGAGGGGACGGTCGAGTCCGTCGTCCCGCAGGAGGGTGAGGAGGAGACCGCCGACGCACGCTTCACCATCTCCGTGCGACTGGCTACGAGTGGCCCTGCGGACAGTGCCTCAGGGCAGAGCCTGCGCCTGCTACCGGGCCTCACCGGACGGGTGGAGGTCTTGACAGGGGAGCAGGGACAATGATTCTGGTCCTTAAGTACTGGTTGACATCCGGTGGGTTTCTGGGTTATACTGGTACACAGTGAAGAGTGGCAGGGGCGCTTTTATGTCTCGAAAGCAGTGGCTCGTCGTCATAGTCCTGGCGCTGGCTGACGTGGTTGTGCTGGGGATGATGGGGCTGGCGGTCGTGCGCTCTTTCGTGTACCGGCCCCCTACTTTGGTTCCCCCGCCGGTGGCGCTGCTCGAGCCTGCCGCCACACCCCCGCCCACGTGGACGCCTACGCCCAGCCCTACTCCACAACCCTCACCCACTCCCCGGCCTATGCATACGCCTACCCTGACGCCTGCTCCCTGGCCGACACTCACTCCCACGCTGCCGCCGACGCCGGCCCCTGTGGCGTTAGAGAATCCCACTTTTGATGGCGTATTGGTCAACTTTGTCCCTGGCTGGAAAACGGGGGAATTCGCCAACTGGACCCCGGGTGCTGACTTCGACGCCGTCAATTCCTATGCTGCGCCACGCTTCCACCAGGCCGACGACCCACGCCAGTGGATCAACGGACCGACGCTCCAGATTGACACCGCGCCATGGGTCAAGCTGCGGGCCTGGATATTCCAGACCGTGGAGGTGAAGCCGGGCAGCCGGCTGCAATTCCAGATCCATGCGGTGGGGCTCGTCAAAAACACGGTTGGAGGCTACGTCCTCAAGGCAGGCGTGGATCCGGACGGCGGAGAGGGATGCGACGCAGCCCGGTGGGGGGCCGAGCAGATCGCCAATCAGGAGGATGGGGCAATTCTGCTCGACTCGCCCGAGGTGGTGGTGGGCCAGGCGGGCAAGGTCACGGTGTGCGCGTTCGCGGAGACGCAGTTCGCGCAGGTCTACCACGCCGCCTTTTTCGACGATGCATCCATTACGGTGCGCTAACCTGCGTGACCTCGGGCGCCTCCCCGGCTAGCCCAGAAAGTCGCGCAGTTTACGCCTGTGGCCCGGATGGCGCAACTTGCGCAGCGCCTTTGACTCGATCTGGCGCACCCGCTCGCGGGTCACACCAAAGGCTTTCCCTACTTCCTCCAGGGTGTGGGCCTCCCCGTCCTTCAATCCGAAGCGCATCTCCAACACTGCGCGCTCCCGCTCGCCGAGCGAATTGAGGATCACGTGCAGTTGTTCCTTGAGCAGTTGGCTGGAGGTCGCATCCACTGGCCCGGGCATGGTCTCGTCTTCGATAAAGTCGCCCAACAGGCCGCTCTCTTCCGATCCCACCGGCGTCTCCAGCGACATCGGCTCCTGCGAGATGCGCATGATGCCTCGCGCTTTGGCTGCCGCACGACGGAGCCGGCGCTCTAACGAGGGGGGCAGCGGAGCGTCCAGCGCCTGTGCATGGAGGATGGCCGCTTTCTCGTCCGGCTCCAGGATGTCCGACTCCAGGGCCAGTTCCTCCATCGTGGGCTCGCGTCCCAGTTCCTGCACCAGTTGCCGCTGGAGGCGCAGCAGCCGGTTGATCGTGTCCACCATGTGCACGGGGATGCGGATGGTGCGGGCCTGATCTGCGATGGCCCGGCTGATGGCTTGCCGGATCCACCAGGTGGCGTACGTCGAGAACTTGAACCCTTTGGTGTGATCGAATTTCTGAGCCGCCCGCAGTAGCCCGATGTTCCCTTCCTGGATCAGATCGAGGAACGAGATGCCGCGGCCCACGTAGTGTTTGGCGACGTTGACCACCAGGCGCAGGTTCGCCCGCGTCAGGATTTGCCTGGCGTTCGCTGCCCGCTCCTCCATACCGGTCCACAGCGCGGCCATCGCATCGTCGCCCGGCAGCGTGGGCTTGATCTGGCGCGGCGTCGGGAACTTGCGCCGCTTGCGCCACTCCGCGCGGATGAGGTCGA
>Ga0307377_10000581_pt1 | contig 47962 bp, 85 predicted proteins | sample TR3MG_FD_202535 | JGI IMG/M metagenome (GOLD analysis project Ga0307377, IMG submission 202535) | Soil microbial communities from Risofladan, Vaasa, Finland - TR-3 | ecosystem: Environmental > Terrestrial > Soil > Coastal area > Acid sulfate soil | place: Finland: Risofladan, Vaasa | collected...
GTCGCCCTCGCGCAAGGCGTGGCGGCGGGCGCCCCGTTGGCGGCACCGGAGATTCCGCTCTCCGAGTACATCGAAGCCGGGGAACTCCTCGGCATACTGACGGTCTCCTTCCGCCTCGGCTTGGACCCGCAGGACGTCCTCTCGGGGTCTGAGCGCGACTGGCTTGCCAAGCATCCGTTCGGCTCCGCAATCGTCGAGGAACGCATGATCCTCCACGGCCTCGGCGACGCCTACGAGGACTGGTCCGCCGAGTCGCCCACGTAGCGGTGTCGCTTGGCCTTTTGGCCGCTTTCGATGACGTGCTGACGGTAGCTGGCGCCCTCGGCGATGCCAAGGAACCACGCCGCCGCCTCGTCAAGGTCCGTCGCCTGCTGGCGCAGCTCTCGGCGTTTCAACAGGTCCTGCGTGCTGGCGTAGACGACATCGGCTGACCGGCGCAGTTCCTCCGCCTTCGCAATGAGCGTATCGGCAGCCTTCTGGGCGGTGTCGCGGTCGATCTGGACTCGCTGGATGCCGTCCTGCGACTCCGGCAGACGCTCCGCCAGGATCGTCTCTGTGGCGAACCGCACGAGGCCCGAGCGGTCAAGCCCTCGCTTGCGCATGGCCGCTTCGATGCGTGAGACGGATTTCGCGGGAACGCGGGTCTTGAAGACGGGGTGTTCTCGTTCCCATTGCGGCGTCGGTACTCCGTGCGCCATGCCCTACGTCCTCCTTTTGGGTTAGGGTCCTAAGTCTTAGGGTCCTAACCGTTCCTCCGCTTGCCCGCGTCGTTTACGCTCCGTGACCGTGACGACCGTCCATCCTCCCGGCTCCGGCACCAGCAGATAGCGCGCCTCGCTGGTCAGCAGCTCGAATCGCTGGCCTCGCGCCCGCATGGCGTAACCGGGCGAAAGTGCCGCCGCAACCTGGCGGGCGATCTTGCGCGGCCTCGCGTCGCTGTCGATCCTGACTCTGTAACGCCAGATCGCGTGCTGGCTGATATTGACATGCATCTCAACGCCTCACCACGTCAAAACCGTAGGCGCGGTAGGCGTGCAACCGGCTCTGGATCTGCTTGCGCAGAACAGGCGCGTGCACGTCGCAGACATCGTAGATATGGGCGTCCACCTTGCCGGGCGCGGTGCGGACGACTCTGCCCGCCTGCTGGATGACACGCGGCTCAGACCGGCCCGGCGCCGCTAGGATCTCGGCGTCACAGGTCGGCACGTCCAGCCCCCGGTCAGCAAGGCTCGTCGCGATCATGACGCAGCGCCCCTGCCCCATCTCGCGGGCAATGCGGTCGCGGTAGCGCATCGGGTCCTCGCCGTCTACGGAGTAGGCCGGGACGCCGTAGCCGCGCAGCATCTCGGCCACCCTGACGCCGTGCGCCTTGAGGTCCAAGGGCATCAGCACCTTGCGGCCCTGGCGGTGCAGGTGCGCGGCGATCTGGCAAAGGAGCAGGTTGCGGTCGGGGTCCTCGGCGCGGGCCCGCTGCAGGGCCGCCCATTCGAGCGGCTCGTCCACGCGCAGCGGCGACGCCACGAGGTGGACCTTCGGCCGCAGGATGACGCCCATGCGGAACGCCTCTTCGTACGGCATCTCCGTGTAGCCCGGCCCCATCAGCGCGTACATGAGCCCTTCTAGGCCGTCCGTGCGGCGTGGCGTGGCGGTGAGGCTCGCGCGATAGATCCCAGGAAACTGCGTGACGATGTTGGCCACGCTCTGGGCGGGTACGCCGTCCCCCTCATCCACAACCACGGCACCCATGCGCCCCACGAGTTTATCGACGGTTCGCTGGTTCTTGTGCAAAGACTGCACCATCGCGACAACGATGCGCTCGCCGCCAACGTACTCCTTGCCTTCGCCCACCTGCCCGATCCATCGGCGGTCGACCGTGAGGAATCGCTTGATGGCCCGCACCCACTGGAGTGCGATCTGCTCGCGATTGACGAGGATCAACGTGGGCTGGCCCCATTGGGCGATCAGCGAAAGCCCTAGCGGCGTCTTGCCCCATCCGGTCGGGCAGACGACAACGCCGCCCTGACGCTGCAGCACCTGTCGCTGCAGCTCGGCCTGATCGGGCCGGAGCTGGCCGCGCCATCCGTAGTCGGCGTGCTCAAAGTGCAGGCGACGATCCTGGATCTGCACACCCGTCAGGTTGTGCACCTGCGGCCAAATCCCGCGCGGCAGCCAGATGGTGTCCTGGCGCGGGTTCACGGCGTAGAACGGCACGATGCGCTCGGCCTTCGGACCCTGACCACGGCGCTCAAACGTCGCCATGGCGCGCAGGGCGCGCAGGTGCGCCCCCGCTCCTTGGACGGCGAGGTTCGCGCCAATGGCCGCTTGCATCAGTCCTCGTCCTTGGAAGGCTCGACTTCGCCACCGTCTGCGATGATCTGCTGGAGGTCTGCGAGCGTGCGTACAACGCGCCACTCGCCTGGCAGTGTCCAGATGGCGACGGGGAAGCCGTAGGCGACAAACCTGCGCGTACTCTGCAGGGCCGTCCTCTTGCGGCCAAGGGCCCTGCGCCACAAAGCCCCGGGGACCGCCAAAATGCCGACGCAAAGCAACCGGAAAACCACGCCCCACGCTTGCAGTCCCGGTTGCTCCGTGACCAGCCATTGATTGAGCCCCAGACTGTTCACTGCGATCTTGCCGTGCGCCACCGTCGCGATAATCGGCATCCCGTCGCGCACTTCGCGCCCCCTTCCCTCGCAAAGCAGAAAGCCGACCGCTCCCCTCTCGGGGCGCAGGTCGGCGTGCGTTCTTCGCTCGGCCGGTCAGTCGATATTCTTGGTGTGCGTGACTTCTACGTTGAGCGGTACACCGTTCTTCACTGTTACGGTAATACGACCGAAGTCCATTTTGTCAAGCGCTGCGGTGATCTCGGCCATGGCCTTGGCGCGACGGTCTGCGGGGGATGCGCGGGGTTGGGGCTGTGTGCTTCCCACGCTAGCCCTCCTCCCATCCCGGTATCATCGCGCCTACCTTGCGGCGGATCTCCGCGTACTCCTCGCGCCCGACGACCACGACGCGCACCTCGGGATGATACTTCGCCATGCGGCGCAGCTTGGTGCGGCTTACGGGGTCCATGTAGCCCTTGGTCTCGTAGTAGACGACGGCGCCGCTCCGCTCCACGACGCGGAAGTCCGGCAGGTAGGAGCGGGTCCCCCGCTTGATGCCGTCGAACCAGAACTCCTCCGGCTCGTGCGCCCATTCCACGATCTCGCCGCGCACCTTGAGCCACGCTAGGTAGCGGGCGAAGTTGGCCTCCATGCGGCTCCGCATGTAGAGCCCGAGGTCTTCGCGAATGCCGCCGTGGGCGTTGCCCTTGGGCGGGCGGTAGCGGTCGGACGGGTCCGCAATGCGCGTCACGTCGCCGTAGCTCCGGGCGCTTCGATGGCGCGTGCCGCTCTAGCTGCCCGCTTTGCGGCCCGCTTCGCTGCGCGCCGCTCCGCGCGGTTCGGCCCTTGGTTGGTGACCGGCTCGGAGGTGGTAAACGGCTCCGACCTGTGTTCGCTTGCGTTCATTCGTCCACACCGTCCTTCCCGTCGAGTTCATGGAGGGCGGCCACAATCTCCACCGCAAGAGCCTCGGCGTCGGGGTGCGGTTGCTCCGTAGGCGGGTAAGGAATGCGAAACTTGATCAACTTCGCCGCTTGCACCCATGGCAACGCACGATGCAGCAGCTTCGGCAACCGCTCAAGCGCCCCGTACCGCTCTGCCGCAAGGGGCGCGGGCGTGGCGAGAGCATTTCCAGCGTCGTTGCGGATCTCTCCCAAGACGTCCCGCAGCTCCTCCTCTGGCGCGGCCTCTTCCGCCTCCTTCGCGAGTACCGCGATGTCGTCAATGGCTTGGCGCAGTTGCGCCTCGCGGGACGCCTTCGCCAGCGCGGCGTCCTTCTTGCCCATGAAGTCCTCGACGGCTTCGCCCAGAGCCTCGATGGCGAGATCAAGCCAGGTTCCCTCGTCTGCCACGGCGCAGACCGTAGCCGCTGCGTAAAGCAGGTCTTCGAGCTTCCGTGCGGCGTCGGACCGCGAGTCGTGCGCCACCGTCTTCATGTCGTCAACGATGTCGCTGACGTCGTCTGGATACCCGACATCCTGGAGCGCATCGAAGGCGCGGCCGATGCTGACGCAGAGTTGCGCTTCGCGGGCGGCGGCATTGTTGATCGTGAGGACGATCTGCGCATTCCACAAGTATCTGCCCGATGCGTCGTCAATCGCCTTGTTAAGCGTGTCGGAGAGCAACCTGACGGGCGGCTCAATAACACGTTTGCCGTCCCACCGCCGCAGCGCCTCCACGTCGCCCGCATCGGGTGCAGCGTTGACGAATGCGGCGACGATCTCCTCTGCCTTCGCACGTCCTCCGTTTTCGTCGTCTACCAGCGCCAACAGTCTGCCGTCTTGCTCAATGCGCCAGAAGACAACGCCGTCCCAGAGTTCTGCGGCGCGTTCCAATCCTGACGCGACCGCCCGTCCGATGGTGTACTCCGTCATTCCGACACCCCCAATGCCTTGCGTGCAATCTCGCCTTGTTCAGTCCACCAACCGTGCCTCTTCGGACCCAAAAGAACCTCCCACGCGGATTGATCGGCCTCTTCCTGCGTGCACCCGTCGATGGGCTCTACTGGATTCGCCATGTGGAACATGCGCCGCCCGAGATCCTCCGCGCTCGGCGGTAGCTCCGCGAGTACCTGCGCCTTCAGCGCGGGGATCTGCTGGCATGCGGCGATGAGATCGGAGGGCAGTGCAAATACTGCCTGCGGTTCCCATGCGCCACGGTCTTCCCGCCATTCCTGCACCGACAGGCGAAGCGTCTTCTCACCCCGCTGGAACGTAATCGACCCCTGCTTAGTCATCACTCCACCTCCGCTGCTGTCTCGGCTCCCTCGGCCACGATCTTCGGCCCCAGCACGTCCACTTGCACTCGTCGCCTCCCCCACTGCCACGACGCCGCGCATCTGTTCGTCGGCGCCAGGTAGACGTCGATTCTGTCTCCGACGATGGCGGACCCGGTATCCTCGGCCCGCGCCGCGCCGTAGCCGGGCACGTAGAGCCGCGAGCCCAGCGGGATGACGCGCGGATCCACCGCCACGATGCCACGCCTGACGTGCTCGCCGGTCGCCGTCGTCGTGCCCATGCAGTAGCTGGTCGCCACAACGACCACGCGGCGCAGCACAGGCCGCGTCGTGAGCGCGACGGCGCGATGATGCGGGCGCGGCCACGGATACCATACGGGCACGACGCGCGAGCTGGCGGTTGTCGGCATGGCGATCAGCAGGGACGCCAGCAGGGCGAGCGCTAGGGCTACGGCCCTCATAGCGGCCACTCGACGCGCACGGTGTTGACCTTTTGGCCAGAACGATTGACCTGGGCCTCCGCCCATGTCTGCGGGACTCCCTGCTCGCGCAGGAACGCCGCCAGCGTCCGGCCGCCTAGACGCCGAGAGGACCGACTCACCATGACGTTCGCGCCCTTCTCCGTTGGTTGCGCGAAGAGGACGATGCGCCCATCCTGGCGCCGCACGCCCACATGCCAAGACTCTTCCAGCATGTCCTCCGCAAGTTCTCGCGAGATCGTCACATACTGCGGACTCACGCGCAGCATTGGGCCTCGCAGCGTGGAACTACGTCCGGGCTCAAACCACGTCACATCGTCAAACGCCATGTCATCCCACCTCTCTAGCGTCCTGCTTCACTCGACGAGCCCGGTATCGCACCGCGTCGAGCAGCGCGTCCTGACGTTTCGCCTTGCGTGACAAGACGCGCATCACGTCCTCGTCGATGGTGCCCCGCGCGACGAGGTGGTGGACGACGACCGGATGCCGCTGCCCCTGGCGCCAAAGCCGACCGATGGCCTGCTGGTACAGCTCGAGACTCCACGTAAGCCCGAACCACGCCATCTGATGGCCGCCGTCCTGCAGATTCAGGCCGTGGCCGGCCGACGCCGGATGAGCCAGCAGGAGCGGCACCCTGCCAGCGTTCCAGTCGCGGATGGAGTCCTCGTCGTCCAGGACGCGAGCCCAGGGAATGCGCCGAACGATGCGCGCAGCGTCGTGGCGGTAGGCGTAAAAGACGAGCAGCGGATTGCCGTTCGCCTCCTCGACGAGTTCCTCCAGCGCGTCAAGCTTCGCGTCGTGGAATTCGTGCACGCCGCCTCGGTCGTCGTAGACGGCACCATTCGCGAACTGCATCAGTTTGCCGGCCAGCACGCCGGCCGAAGAGGCGGTGATGTCCGCCTCGTCGATCAGCAGCTCGCGCTCGAACCGCTCGTACTCCGCGTACGCCTCGTCCGGCAACGCCACGTCGATCTGCCGCTTCGTGCGCTCCGGCATTTTGAGCCAGTCCTCGGCGCGCATGCTCACGCAAAGGTCCGCGAGCCGCCCGTAGATCCTCTGCTCCGCGCCAGGGCGCGGGCGCCACTCGCCGCTCCAGTCCTGCGCGAAGTAAAGGCTCCGATAGCCTGAATAGCCGCCAAAACGCTGACCACGGTCGAGCAGGTAAACCTGGCTCCAGAGATCCAAAAGTCCGTTCGACGCCGGGGTTGCCGTCAGGCCGACCACGCGCCGAATGTACGGCCGCACGGCACGCAAGGCCCGGAAGCGCTTTGCGGACGGCGACTTGAACGAGCTGAGTTCGTCGAGCACCACCATGTCGAACGGCCATTCACGGCGGAAATGACGTACCAGCCAGACGACGTTCTCGCGGTTGACGACGTAGAGATCCGCGTCGCGACCCAGAGCCGCCAGCCGCTCCTGCGCCGTGCCGAGCACCCGAGAGACCGTGAGCCCGCGCAGGTGGTCCCACTTGCCCGCCTCGTCCGTCCAGACCTGACGCGCGACACGTAGCGGCGCTACGATCAACACCTTGCGCACCTGCCCGAGTTGCAGGAGGTCCTGGATGGCCGTGAGGGCGATGACAGTCTTACCCAAACCGACGTCCAAAAGGAGCGCCTGCTCCTGATTGCGCAGCAGTCGATCAATCGCGTGCCGCTGATAGTCGTGCGGCTCAAAGCGCATGCCTGTCACCTCCTAAAGCAGCATCTCGTCGATGGCGACCTCATCGGGGGAGAGGTATGTGACCTTCCCCCGAGCGGGATACTGCACCGCGACGCGATCACTGAAAACCTGGATAAGCTGCGCGGCGCCCTCCGCCGTGTAGACCGTCTGGCCGACGTGCCCGTAGAGCGGATTTGTTGCAGACGCTTGCAGACGCTTCCCCAAAGTAGCGTCTGCAGTAGCGTCTGCAGACAAATCCTCCGAAACCCGCTCTGCAGGCGGGTTCTGAGACCACGCAGACGCTGCAGACGCTGCAGACGCTATTTCCCCTATTCCTTTTTCTTCTCTTTCTTTTTTTAAAGGTACAAGGGGAGAAATAGCGTCTGCAGCGTCTGCAAATCCCAAAACCCGCTCCCCATGCGGGTTTGACCGCAGACGCTTACTGCAGACGCTACTTTCTGGAAGCGTCTGCAGCGTCTGCGTTTCGTCGTGATTTTGTGCGGTAAAAATAGCGTCTGCAGCGTCTGCAGCGTCTGCATTTCTGCTGTCTGCGGTAAATAAAGCGTCTGCAGCGTCTGCGGCATCTGCATTTTTGCTGTCCGAGGTAAAAATAGCGTCTGCAGCGTCTGCACGTTTGGTGATCGTGATAGTACGGGTCATTTGGTGTCCCGCACGAGATGTGTCCACAAGAATACCAGTATCCGCCAAAACACCTTCGATGCGGGAGATGCGCCGCGAGAGAATGTGTGACGCCTTCGGCCAGTTTTGCTGTTCGCGCGCTTTCTCGCCCGCCGTCCACTCCAGTGCGGTTAGGAGTTCCGACGCCGTGCCAGACCACTTTTCATGTGTCGTCATCATCTCGACGATGGCGTGGCCGACCGGATCGGCGTCGAGAGTGATTTCGTGCGCGTCCGAGCGGTTTTGGTCGTACGCCGCGAGGAACGTTCCCCGCTCCCACAATGCGGGCTCGCAGGCCGCGACCCACTTGGCGAAGTCCGCCATGCGCGGTAGGCGTTCCAGGTGGGTATTCTCCAGGTTCCGCAGTCCATGAACCGCCGCGTCAAGTAGTGCGCCGAGCACGGACGCCTTGCGTGCATCCCAGCGCCGCCAATATTCGGATTCGGGCACGCGACTCTCCCCGGAAATGATGTGCAGGTTTAGGACGATCGCGCGGTCCAGCAGGTCTGCCTGCGACGCGATGGCGCCGATCCCCGTGATGATGACGGGGCATTGCACCTTCACGATTGTTTCGTCGGTGTTGGTGTAGAGGGTCCGCGATGACGTCGCCTCGCCGGTCGAGAGACGACACAGGGTATCTGAAAGCTCTTGAGGAACATGTGGCAGGTTGTCGAGCGCGACGCAGCGGCTGTGCAGGGCCGCGATCTGCAGGTCCCGCATGTCCTTTGGCGCCGCGCGAAGCTCCAGGTCGTTTGGATCCGCGATGGACTTCAGCGTGCGCGCCAAGGTGCTCTTTGCACTGCCCGGAGGACCCTGCAACAGCAGGATCGGGTACGGGCCGCGCGGGTACAGGGCACCGAGCAGCCAACCGGCCAGAAGCGGCAGGTCCTCCTCCCGCACGTTGACCATGGAATACAGATCCCCGATGTCGCCGTCCAACGATGGATGTGGCATTGGTTTCGTTCCCTGTGCACGGGTGAACTGAACGGGCGAAGCCCGCTCAACCGCCCAGCCGTCGCGACTGACACGGATCACATGCCAGTCAGGGTCCCCGAGGTCGATGTAGATGTCTCCGTCGTGTTCCGCGATGCGCAGGTGCGCCTGCTGTTCCTGGCCGGCCTGTGTCGCGCGTGCCGTGAGAAGGGTCAGGGCGTTTTTCAGCGAGTTACTGTTCGGCCCATGGCCGTGTTCCTTGAAATACTCATGCACGAGCCAATCGCGGAACGACGCGCTGTCAACTGCGTGCGACTCCCTGTGCTCGCGTACCGTCAGCGTGGCGCAGGCACGGCGTTGCGGCGTGTGCCAATACTCTGCCTGCTCCGCGATTTTCAGCAGCCGACCGGCCTGTGTTTCTCGCTTGGCTTCATCGAGCATCGCCATGCCGTTCTCAGCCATCCATTTGCCTCCGAACACGTCGCGACGCTTCGCGAGCGGCGATAGAGTTGAAGATTCCAAGCACCTCTTCCCTTGATAAAGGGGGAGAACAGTAGACGAGGTTCCATGCGAAAACGAGTTCCAAAGCCGAATAATGGTTAAGTCCGTGTTGGCGCAGCAGGTATCCGGCGATCCGCGTCAACGTCTGGTTCCGGCGCCCTTCCGGGACATGTCTGCGCAACAGGTCCGGCCAGTTGTCACGGGGCCTGCTCTCGCGTGCCTGCACGACGTTGCGCGCGTCTCTGCGCACGATCCAGTCTGGGGTCTCCGCCAGTGGCACCTCGGAAGGCGCGATCAGCCATTCGTAGCGGGCCCCGCTTTGATGGATGGACGGCGGGGCCACGACGTAGCCGCCGTCTCCGCGCACGTCCACGCCCGGCAACAGCCCTACGGCGTTCTCGACGTGACCGCCCGGATGAGCGAAATAGTAGTGCCAGCCGTGCCCCGTGTGCACAATCGGCGTCGCCGGAATCTGCATGCCCGCTACGGACGCGCGCCCCGCTTCGCCGTCGAGGTCCAGGACAACGAGGCCAGAGACGGCGCCGGTCAGCACGCCGACGTTTGCCTCCGGTTGCCTGTGCCACCAGGAGGAGACTTCCTCGGCGCTGGCGCGCATGTCCTGATAGCGCTGCCACGCCAGTAGCGGTCGCTTGTCCCTTGGGCGTAGCGGGATGACGGACCAGCCGCGACGCAGATACTCAAGTGCAGATTCCCGCATCGTCAACATGGCCCGCCACCCCCTGTACGCGCTGTCAGTTCAGGAGGTCTGCGGAGTCCAGATCGTCCATGGCCTCGAAGTCGTCCTCCGGGCGCGAGCGCGTTCCGCCGAGCGGGTCGCCGTCCCTGGTCTTCTGCAGGTTGTTGAGCCCACAGGCGACGCCATAGTTGCCGGCCGTGTTGAACGGGTAGAAGTTGATTGAGGCGCGCCCGTAGCAGCCGCTGTAGAAGTCCAGGTAGTCGAGGATCGGATTCAGCGAGGCGTCCACGACGTTGGGGCGCGTCTTGCTCGACGCATTGAAAAAGTAGCAGCCGGCGTACTCGGGCTGGTCGGGACGCTCCGCGTCTCCGTCGCGCAGCGGCAGCTTGAGGGCGCGGGGCGCCGTCTTGCCCCACTTCTGCTGGCCCTTCTCCTTGGCGGCCTCGACGGCCGCATGAATCTTGCGCAGCGTCTCGCGGTCCGACTTCGGGACCAGAATAGCGACCGAGAACTTCGGGTTGGACTTGCCATCGCCGGACCAGGGCTCGAAAACATGGACATAGGAGAAGCGGACGGTACCCGTGACGACGCGCGTGTTGTCGGTTTGCGGCTTGCTGCTCAATGCGCTTCCTCCTCAAAATCGAGTGCTGCGGTGTTGATCGGTTCTCGCTTGTCGGATTCCGGGACGAGGGTCGGCTTGCCGGGCGGCTTGACGACATGCGGCTTGACGAGTTGCGCATACACCTCCTTCCCGAGCGCCTTCTCCATCGCCGGTATGCCGATGAGCGATCTCGGCGCCAGCGCGTCGACGTCTTCGCGTGCCAGGAGCAGCCTCAACATTTCCGGCTCGTCGGCGTAGCGACGGTTGGATTTGCCCTCGACCACTTTCCAGCCGAGGTAGACCGTGCCTTGCAGGGCCGTGCCGAGCGCGTATTCCTGCAGTCCGCTCAGCCAGTGTTGCAGGTCTTGACCGCGCGTGAGAATGTCCGCGATCTCGCCCGGCGTCAAATCGGCGGGTCGGCGGAAGTCCCAGCGGGCGAGGTCCAGGTTTTGCTCCGCGCGGGCACGGCAGACGTGCCGAGCCCGGCAAAAGCGACAGTGCTCTCCGGCATGAAACTCGCCCCCACCGGCCCACGCGATCCGTGCGACCGCTTTGACCGTCTCGCCCCAAGCCAGGAGGTCCGGGACGGACATGCACTCCTCGGATATGCTGTCGAGACGCGGTTGCACGATGGTTGCGGAGATGCTGTCCACCTCGTAGAGCCAGCCGATGGTGTGCAGAGCACCCAGCGCGTAGAGGCGAAGCTGTGGGTTCTCCTCGGCCGACACGGGCACTCCCTGCCCGTACTTGAGGTCGTAGATGCGCAGTTCGCGGCCGTTGAACGTTACGGCGTCGCTGGTGCCGAAGCCATGCGGTACCCACGGCGTGATGTCGACGCGCTGCTCTAGGTAGGTGTCCCCCGGGCGCGTGACGCTGGACAAGACCGCATCGACGTAGCGTCCGACCGCCTCCCGCATCTCTCGCGGGGAATCCTCGGGCGGCACTTCAGCCTTGCCGAGGCGTGAGCGCAGCAGGCGTTCCGCGAGCGCGTGGGCCTGCGTGCCCTCTTCCGCGTACGGGCTTGTCTCGTCGGGAAACTCCTGCTCGTAGCGTGCCGAGGGCGGGCAGTTGAGCCAGCGATGTGACGAGGAAGCCGAGAGTACGGCGTGCAGCGTCATCGCAGGAGTGCGTCGGCGCTTTGGATGGCGTTCAGGTACTTGACCGGCGCGAGGTCGGAAAGCTTGGTCGCGCCAAGTTCTGCGAGGATCGCCTTGGCGTTTTCGGCGCGTCCGGCCGAAATGAGCCTGCTGAAGCGGGCTCGCACGTCGTCCAGCGTGGCGCTCGCGGGTGCGTTGGAAGGCGCAGATGCGGGATCCTGTACCGTTGTTGCGGCGGTTGCGTGCGTCTCTTCCGCATTGGGTGCAGGACGGAAGTCCTTGAGGAAGTCGACCATCTGTTGAATCAGCAGCGGTGCCGTGTTCGCGGTAAACGTGACCTGCATTCCGATCATCCCTTCGTGAGACAATTAGGGGCCACCAGCCTTGCGCCTGGCGGCCCTCCCGTGCTAGAGTTCCTCGTAGGAACTCCGCACCTGCCTACCAGGAGCGGGGTTTCTTCTTTTTGTCGTTTGTCCGTACTGTACCCCCGTGCCGTGGAAGAGTCAACCTATCGCGCCTACCGTATGCGCCGCACGTCATTCCCCGGACAGTGAAAGTCTGCGCGCCCGGCAGAATCACCTGTCTCCCTCCCTTGCGCTGGACGGCAGCGTCAGCATCCGCGCAAACCGCTGAGCCCGCAGATCCCGCACGTCCACAAGGTCTCGCGCCTTGACGATGCCGCTCGCGCGCAGGATCCTCAGAGTGGTCGTCTCGCGATAGGCGAATGTCCCGTCGTCCTCGAAGCGTACCAGCGCCATACCGTGGGGTTGGATCGTGCCGCGATACTCGGCCCTCCGACCGTCGTCTGTCATCACGACGCCGCCGATGCGGGGCGTCATTCTGCCTTCTCCGACTTGATCGGGTAGATGATGGAGCGAACGTGCTCTGCGGCCTCCGCAACTTCTCGCGCCGCCTCGAAGTACATCTGCGAAAGATCCTTGGCGGCCTTCGCTCGCCCATCGTCTCCCTTCGCCCACATGGCCACGTCGTAGCCAGCGAAGTAGGCGTGCGCCTCGCGCAAGCGAAGTCTGGCGTGGTCTAGTGCGCGAAGAACGCGGGGCGCGTCCACGCCGGGGGCCGAAGCGCGACGATCCAGCGCCTCCTTGACCGCCGACAATGCGGCCAGGGCCGCACCCGCACGGGAACGGTCCGCCTCCGCCTGCTTGTCCGCACGCCCCTGCTCAGACTTCCAGCGACCAAGGTGCCCATAGACCTGCGATGGGGTTAGGCCAACAACCGTACAGATGGCCGCCATAGACGCCCCCTGCGCCTTCATCTCCACGACCCGCTTCGTCGTCTCACTCAGCATCACCCTGCCACCTCCACCACGTCTCGGGCCTGCACGATCTCCAGGTGATCCTCCTTGCCCTTTCCGCTCCGCACCAGCGCCGCCACGCTGTCGTAGCGGCCCGTCACGCCCCAACTGGAGAACGTGCAGACTCGCTGCTCGTCGCTGATCCTGCACACGATGCGGTCGCCCGGATGCAGGTCCCAATGCTCAAGCGTCGCCGCGTACGTCCTAGCCATTGGCACCGCCCCCCGTCTCATGGTCGCGAATCCATCGCTCGACCGACTCGCGGGAAAATCGCCGCAATCTGTCCGCTCGCACGACCGGCAGTTCGCCGCGCCCGATCATGCGTTCAAGCGTCGAAGGCGACACGCCAAGGAGACGGCGCACCTCCCTAGCCGTCAGGAGCAGACGATCGGCCGGCACCGGACTGTCCGCCCGAATCTGGCGCGACTCGCTACCGCCCAACGCTCTCGCCATCTTTGACTACCTTCCTCGCGATCTGCCTTGCCGCCCACACGTCGATGTCTGCCTGTGAAACCTCCAGCCCACTGCTGGTCCCATACAGCGGAAAGCCGTGTTCCGCCGCCAGCCGCAGCACGTCATCCTCGGAAACGTCGAGCCATTGAGCCACTTCTGCGAGCGACATCGCCATCCGTGCGCACCTCCCGAGGATTCTGCGTGATCGCGTTCGGTTCGCTCCGCTCGCCACCTCCTGTCCGCCTCCGGCGTATACCGTAGGCGTCCCGCGTCAACCCTAGGATAAAGGAGGATATCCAGGATAGCAACAGGAATTGACGTGATGCGCTAAGATGTTGACGGGACGCGATGAAATGCAAGGGGATGATGGGCAGTGCCGAGGAAGCCGAAGCGGCAGGTGGCGGTCAGGACCGGGAGAAACATTGCGATGATGCGAGAGTCGCGAGGAATGACGCAAGCGGACCTGGCTACGCACGTAGGCGCCCACAAGCAGACCGTATCGAGGTGGGAGACCGGCGATATTATGCCGCCGATGGACAAGCTGGCGCGCATCGCGCAGGCGCTTGGCGTGGAGTCGTCTTGGCTTGTCTCGGAAGGGGACATGGAGCCGCAGGCCCTCGCTCACGCATTGGAAGAAGAGGCTGCGGTTCCGCCAGCGATTGTCGAAGCAATACAGAAGCTCTCACCCATCGCTAGGCGAGAGCTGTTGGTGCGCTTGGTGCGGGACCTGCTTTAACCGCCCATGGCGAGCCGCGCTTTCGCGGCATTCTCGAGAACGGCGCAGAGCACATCGGCCGTCGTCCCATCCAGGGAACGCACGTAGGCGACCCAGGACCGTGCCCTTTCGGCCATCTCCTGCGCTTGAGAGCGCGAGAGTCCGACGCAGAACTCATAGACATCCTCGATGCTCGGTTCGGGATCGCGATGCAACCCGGCTGCCATACCCTGACCCCCTCTGGGCTGTAGGCCCGTGGCTTTGCGTCCCCAGCTTTCACCGGGTTTGCCCTCTCGGCCCTTGGTAATTCGACCGCGCCGGACAGGCCCCTGCTGTCGCGCACTAAAGGAAGTAAAGGAACCGTCCACATGGGGGTGCCCGTATGCACATAGAGACGCTGGGTAATCGGACGTACCGGCTCTACTGGGAGTTGCCCGCAACCCCGGACGTACGGCGCAAGCGGGAGACACGCACCCTGCACGGGACCTGGCAGGAGGCGCAGGCCGCATGGGCCAAGCGGCAGAATGAGATCGAGGCTGGGCAGGCCGTGGACCCGTCGCGCATGACGGTGCGAGAACTCGTCGGGCGGTGGCTTTCGGACGTGAAGACCCTCACGGTGGAGGCGTCCACGCTCAAGAACTATCAGGACCTGCTGCGCGCTCACATCCTCCCCGACATGGGCCACCTGCGTATCCAGAAGGTGACGGCGGCGGACCTGCAGGCGTACTACCGCGAGAAGCTGCAACACGGGCGCCGGGACGGCACGGGCGGGCTCTCGTCGCGCACGGTGCGCTACCTGCACAATCTCCTGCTGGCCGTGTTCGCGCAGGCGGTGCGCTGGGACATGCTCCAGCGCAACCCCGCAGAGTTTGTGGAGCCGCCGAAGCTGCAGGAGAAGGAGAAGCATGTCTGGACGGAGGAGGAGGCGGCACAGTTCGTCGAGACCGTCTCAGGCCATCGCCTCGCGGCGTTCTGGGCGCTCGCCATCGTGACCGGACTGCGCGAAGGGGAACTGCTCGGGCTTAGGTGGCGCGACGTGGACCTCGCGAAGGGTATGCTGACGGTCGCGCAGGCCCTGAAGCGCGGCGACGGGCCAAAGTTCGGCCCGCCGAAGTCGCGGCGCTCCCGGCGCGTCCTGACGCTGGACGAGCAGACGGTCGCAGTGCTGCGCGCCCATCGCGTGCGGCAGGCGGAGGAGCGGCTATTCGTGGGCGAGAGGTGGCAGGACTCCGGCCTCGTCTTCACGACGCAGGCGGGCCGGCCGCTCATGGACGGAAACATGCGGCGCCTGCACTACAAACTCTGCGCGAAGGCCGGAGTGCCGCGCATCCGACCGCACGACATGCGCCACACAAACGCCACGATCCTCTTTGACCGCGACACGGACCCCAAGACGGTGCAGGAGCGCCTGGGCCATCATAGCGTGTCGTTCACGATTCAGACCTACGTTCACGCGATCAAGGCGCGCGAGGGGCGGGCCGCGCAGAGCATCGGGGATGCGGTGCTGGGGAAGAAGAAGCCCTCCGCGAAGTAGCGGAGGGCTGTCGTTTTTTGGGGGCACGGATTGGATACCGCTGCCCCGTGTTCTACCGCGACGGCGCAAGCACCGTCTCTGAACTACGCACGGAGATCTTCCGCACGGCGGGACTCGAACCCGCGACCTTTGGCACGCCCCGGTGGAATCGAACCACCCACGCAAGGATTTGGAGTCCTCGCAGCCTCCTTGGCGTCTGGGCGTAAACTTGGTAGCGGTGGGCGGATTTGAACCGCCGATCTCCTGGGTATGGGCCAGGCGAGATGGGCCGCTTCTCCACACCGCAACAAACTTGGTTCCGTGGGAAGGATTCGCACCTCCGACGCGCAGGGCTTCAACCTGCCGCTCTACTGCTGAGCTACCACGGAAAATGGTTTGGCTGGCGGTCGGATCTTCACTAGCCGACTACACGCAAGGTCGGCGTCCAGTGACGCCGCGTTTTACGCTACCGGGATTTACGCCGATAGTACCCGCCCGGCTGGCCTCCACTCGGCAGGCGCAAGCCCCTTGCGTTCGATTCGCGTGTCTATCCACGCCGCACCAGCCACCTCCCTTGTACCACGCCTTGCCAGCGTGCGCAAGCGCCGAGAAGGTTCCGCGTCGCGGCACGAAATCCGGTCCGAAACCGCCTCTTAGCGTGAAACATCCGTGAAACAAAAACCCCGCAAAAACTTATGGGAAGCGGGTTTGAACTTGGTGGAGCCGAGGGGAGTCGAACCCCTGACCTCTTGAATGCCATTCAAGCGCTCTCGTGTGTCCCTTGATGTCTCACGTCATCCTTTCGCACTCTTTCGTCTGCGTCTATGCGCCTCGCGTTTACTTTCCATCGCCCCGCGAGGCGCTTCGTGCCGCCGTTTCGGAAGGGTCGGCACGATGGCACGATTTTCGGCACGAAACAGGTCAACGCCTCGCGCATCCTCTAGGCGTCTAACGCATATCCTGCACCGAGGAGGCGGGACCATGAACCTAACGGCGCGGTCACGTTCGCTGAGCGAGGGAGAGATTGTCCGCACACTCGCGGAGACCAACAGCCCGTCTGACTTGATGGATTACTGCGCCTTCGTGGCATGGGAACTGCGACGCACCCACGATATCGTCTGGAGACAGCGCCTGCGCCGCATGCTGAGGCATTACCAGCGAGCCCTGCACTTGCAGAGCCAGGGCAGGCATGCGCAGGTGCGTTGAGGAGAAAGAAAAAAGCGCCGGGGCGATAGGCTCCGGCGCTTTCGTGTGTGGCTATCGAGCGAGGAGCCACGCGGCGACGGAGGTTTCTGGGGTATCGCCAGAACCATAAGGCCACTGGATGTCCTCATAGTCCGCATAGCCAAAGGTCCAGCTACTGGTGCCAAGTTCGAGCCGAAGACTGCGCTCCTCTGCCATTGCTGTAGCCTTCGCAATCTCCAGCAGGTCGCCAAGGCGCGGGCACCAGATCAGTCGTGGAGCGTCCGAGAGGTATCGGCGCTTGTCGTTCCATAGGGTCGGTCTGCTCTTTGGCGCGTCCGGCCAAAACACATCGCCCAGACCAACGGGGCGCTCCCATACCTCCGGGTGCCTAGTCGCGAGCGCCTTGCAGGTTTCGAGACTCAGCATTTCGCGGCCTCCTTCCTCGACTCCTCAGCATTTCTCCGCAGCTCCTCGATCCGCTCCATGCGGCCGCGAGTGGCCATCATGACACCTGAAATGCCGCGCATGGCCGGTATTTTGTGATCGGCCAGCACGGACGCCACGCCCAGCACTATGCCCGCCAGCGGACCAAAGGTTTGCATCACGTCGCCCAGCAGTGACCGCTCCAGCGAACGCGCCTGTGTCTCTAGACGTTCGGCCTCGCGGATCAGCGCGCGGCGCTTGCGCCAGCGGGCGATAGGGTTACGCACCTCGCGGCCTCCTCAGTGCAAGTCTCGGCGCTGTGGGGCGACGTTCGGCTGTGCGCCCCAGGGAACAGGAACCGCCACCGCTATCTGCGCCGTGAGCATCTGCCGTGCGTCTTCGTAGCGGTGTAGAGCTGCGTGCCATTGCAGCAGCAGCCCCACCAGAAGAGCTGTGTCCACGGGGAGGTACAGCGCGAGCCACCACGGATGGTGGCCGACCGGGATCGTGACCGCCGCGAACGGGGCAACGCCGGAGGCAAAAGCGACAAGCCCTATGACAAGACCAACGTAGCCGGTAACCAGGGTGATTTGCGCCCGCCGAAACGCCCTGCGGTTGTGCGCCTTGAACATCTCCTGCGCCTGACGCTGATAGTCCTCGTACACTAAGCCACCTCCTCGCATCCATCTGGTCGCCCGCCCTCCGCGCGTGCCTCATCGGGCGGGTGGCTTTAAGGGACGGCATAGCGTGCCGGGTAACATGGGCATCACCTCCTTGTGGGAGCAGCGGCGGCCTCAGCGAGCAAGGACGTTAAGTTGCTCGCGGAGTTTATCGAATGCGTAGTTGTAGGCGACCACATCGCCACCGTCTTGCGCCTTCACCGTCTCGCGTGACCAATGAATCACGCCCTGCGCATGGCGACCCTCCAGCACATTAGCGATGCGCTCCAACGCCGATGCGGTGCGTTCCGCCGCCGTTGGTACGGAAGTCGTGCGTCCCAGTTCCACGTTACCTTCTCCTTTACCGCATGCTATTGCCGGAGTCTGCTAGTCCATGGCCCTACGCGTGGCATTGAGCACTCTCAGTCGAACGACAGAGAACGGCAAGGATTCCGCCTCTAGGTAGGACACACAGAGTGTTTTGCGTGGCGCCTTGCGCATGTGATAGGCACATGGTACATAGCAGTCGCTCGGCCACCCACGGAACAGAATCCCTCTCTGCCTAGCTTGCATCTTGTGAGGAGTCACGGCCTCACCGAGGCAGTAGTGCAGACGACAACATGGCGGTATGCGGTACTTTCCGCCCTCTTGCCAGTTGTACGAAAAGCGGTGTGCCATCCCTAGCAACCTCAACGCTATCACCTACCTTCGCGGAGGACTCCTACGGGAGTCTTGCTAATCCTTGAAGGGGTCCACCACGTCTGCGCCCGCCATGACGACGCCGATGGGACGTAGCCAATGCTGCACCTGCAGGTTCCCAGCGTGCGCCTCGATCACGCCGCGCAGATCGCGGTAGACGTGCGGTGACTCGTCCACGTCGCCGCCGCGCACCACGACGCCGAACTCCTTGGTGCGCTCGCTCATCATCTGCCGCGTCACAAGGCCAGGGCGCTTCTCCTGCCCCTGCTTGCCGCGCTTCCCCTTCGCCTGCATCCGCGACATGATGCGTCCAGCACCGTGGACGGTGCTTCTGAGCGCGGCACGCGCCTCCTCCGTGTCCACGCCGACGACAACCGCCGCGTAATCACCCATGCTCCCGCCGACGAAGCCGCGTTGCTCGGGCCATGCGGGCGTCGCGCCCTTGCGGACCACGAAGACCGTCTCGCCGTCGTGCTTCTCGATCCACGCGAAGTTGTGGTGGTTATGGACGGTATCAAGAGCCGACGCGCCGAGGATCTTCAGCACCTGACCGACGACGTATTCGCGGCCCGCGTAGGCGTAGCGGCCTGCCAGCGTCATGGCATTCCAGTAGGCGCGCCCAAGGTCGCTGTTCATGTCGATGAGCGTCGGCGGGTCGTCCATCGTCTCGCCCGGAGCCCGGTCGAAGAAGCCGCGCCCATGCGCTAGGTTCAGGTATCCCGACGCTACGCCATGGCCGAAGCCGCGCGAACCGAAGTGCGCGGCCACCCACAGCGCGCCCGTCTCCGGCTCCTCCAGCAGGTCAACGAAGTGATTCCCGCTTCCCACGGTGCCGAGCTGTGCCGCCGCCTTGTCGCGGAGCACGGCCACGCTCTTGTCGCTCGTCCACGTCGCGTCGTCGAAGAGTTCGTGGTCGATTGGCGTTTGGTTCGTGCGCCCAAGTCCAAAGGACACCGCCCGCGCAATGTCGTCGAGGATCGTTCCAATGTCGCCTCGCACGTCTTCCGCCTTCGCATCCGTCCGTACCGCCATGATGCCGCAGGCGATGTCGTAGCCGACGCCGCTAGGGCTGATGGCGTCACGGTAGGCCACGACGCCACCGATGGGCATGCTGTACCCCTTGTGCGCGTCCGCCATGAGCGCGGCGCCAAAGGTGCCGGCCGGCGCGGCGCATTCCTTGATCTGCTTCACCGTCGCCTCGTCGGGGTCGCCCCAAACCGGAATGCCGTCAATCTCTCGCATGTAGGAACCTCCTCTTCCTGATGCAGAATCCCTCTGGAGTCTTCTAGTCGGTCCCGAACAGCGGCGGCTGCGCCAGCTCCAGGCGCCGCCGCGCGATGGCGATGTATTCCTCCTCTCGCTCGATGCCGATGTAGCCGAATCCCTCCACGAGCGCGGCGACAAGCGTAGTGCCGCTCCCCGTGAATGGATCCAAGACGACGCCGGCCGGAGGAGTGACGAGGCGGACGAGCCAGCGCATGAGTGCCAGTGGCTTGACTGTTGGATGGGTGTTGCCAGGGCCGCGCTCCTCACCGGACGCCTTGGCGGTGTAGAAGAAGCGTGATGCGCCGCCGCTGTCTCCGTAGGTCGCGTTCAGAAAGTTGCCGGCGGCGCTCGACCCGTAACCCATCCCGACGCCAGTCGTGTTACCACGCCGCAACACATGTGCGGATCCGCTCGGACGCTCGCCGCTCTGCTCGTCCAGCATTGCCGCCGCCTCTTCGTCTAGGCAGAGGTTCGCAGGGAATCGGCCAAGCGACTCCGCGCGCGCTACCGCATCGGCGCTCCTCTCCCTCGCCGCGCGCACCGCTTCTTCGGAGTGCTTCCACGGACGATCCCATCCGTCAGCGTGGGACGATATGGTGCCGCCCGCCAGAGACTCGCCGTTTGTCGGGATCCTGCACCCGTCCACATTGATAGCGCCCGTGCCGTACCGCTCCACGTTCTGCGCGACGGTGCCGACGAGAGGCTTGCGGGCGACAACGATAGGCTCATGCGCGGGTTTGAGCGCAGTGCCCCAGCCTTGCCATTGGTGGGCAAGGTCGGTTGCGGGGGCGGTGATGGTTGCCGAGTCAGCGAGACGATATGCCTTCCTTTGGCTTTGGTCTGCGACGTGCGGTCTGGTTGCGGAACGCGCCCCTTCTGTGATAACCTCCCGATCCGCTCCCGCCGCCTTGTCCATCGACTTCGACACGTCGAGCGACTTTGGAAATCCACTCCCATAAAGCCACTCGATCATGTCGCGGATCTCGAACCCCGCATCCTCCACAGCGCAGGCTAGGCGGTGATAGGTGCGGGAGCCGCCGAAGGCGAGGAGGTGGCCGCCCGGCTTCAGGACGCGCAGGGCTTCGCGCCACAGGTCCACGTTGTACGCGACCCCGGAGGCGTCCCACGATTTGCCCATAAAGCCCAGCTCATAGGGCGGGTCCGTGACGATGGCGTCTATGCTGTCGGGCTCGAGAGACCGCAGGACCTCGCGGCAGTCGCCGTGGATCAGCCGCTCCATCTTCTCACCTCCTCGCGGCAGACTCTCCCTAGAGTCTTCCGTCCTCGATCCACTCTCGGAGTCGCAGTCCGATCATCTCGACCACCTGCGGCATCTGACCGTCTCCGATGGCGGAAATGCGCTGGCGACGGTACTTGACGCCCTGAGCGACACGCGGCGGCTCCCATTCGTACTGAGGAGATGGACCGTCCTTGACGCGTCCGGCCGGCCAAGGCGAGGGTGTTGGATCATCGCAGTCCGGGTCGGTCCACCCGACCGGCAGGCCCATCAGGCATTCCACCCAATCGGGGTTTAGAGCGCCCGCTTCTGCGCTAGGGGAGACCATGCGGCCGAGAAGATTGTTGATGGGCGCTGTGCCGATACCGCTTCCATCCTTCCAGTCGCGAGCGGTCGGCGTGGGCCACGATCCATACTCGCTCTCTCTTCTGGGGCGCCCCAACCTCCGCAGCCGATATGACTCGCCACTCCGCGTCATACCCGAGCGCGGCCAGGTCCCCGAGAACTTCTCCCATGGCTCGTCCGTCGTTGACACTAAGCAGCCCTGGTACGTTCTCCACAAGGACGAGTCGCGGTCGTACCACGCGAACGATTCTTGCGAAATGAGGCCATAGCCAGCGAGGATCGTCTTGCCCGAGTCGCTTTCCTGCGGCTGAGTTTGGCTGGCAGGGGAAGCCTCCCGCGATGAGATCGACCAGCTCAAGCTCATGCCCCGTCAGCTCCTTCACGTCGCCGAATCGCTGCGCTCTGGGAAATCGCTGCTTCAGCCTATCGCGCCGCCAGGGGTCTATTTCTACCTGCCACCGCACCTCCCAGCCCGCGCGCTCTAGGCCGAGGTCGCCCATTCCCACACCGGAGAAGAGGGAGCCGAACGTTGGCATGCCCTACTCCCACCAGAGCGCCAGGCCGGCCACGCACGCACCGCCGAGCGCCAGCACAAGTCCGCTCGACAGGTGGCCCGTCGCCAACAGGTAGCCGCCGCAAGCGGCCATCGTCCATGCCGCCAGGACCAGCGGTGCGCGGCGTAGAAGGACGTTCATGACAGGGCGTCGATGCCTTGGCGCGTCGCCTTCCATGCCCCGGTTCGCGTCCGTCCCACCCAGCCGAACAGCGCGAGCCTGCGAAGCCTTTTATGCCATGAGCTGGGCGTGCCGGAGTGCAGCAGTTGCCCGCGAGCGGCAAAGGCTAGGTGTGAGGCGGAGATGCTGCGCTCGGAGCCGTTACGCATAACCCGCAGCATGAAGTCCATGTACTCCACGTCCCGCGTAGTCGGCCGCAGTGGCTGCTTCTCTCCGGTCGCGCGCGGCATGCGGAACCAGCGGAACAGGTCCCAATAGTCCAACGGCATCGGTACATGCCCACGGCGGCGGCTCTTCGGCTTCACGGCAACCCCTCCTAACGAAACGCCCGCCCCTATCGCGTGTGGGGCGGGCTGTGGTATCGTGTTTGCGAAGGACTCGCGCCTGCCCCACAGGTGCGGGTTCTGCTTTAGTTATAGGGCAGAGTCTGGGAAGAGTCAACCTGTCGCGCCTACGGTGTGCGCCTCGCGCTTACTCCGGGCCGCGAGAAAGCGCCCTACCGTGGGGCGGGGCGCTAGGTGTTAGGCGTCGCGACCGAGTCTTCGCAGGACGGCGTTCGTGAGATAGGCAAGCCCTTTTTCGTATGGCAACTCTTCCAAGTATCCGTGCTCCACGTCAACCCAATCGTCAAGCGCATCAGCGAGAATGCTTGCCAACTCCTCCGCGCTCGGCGTCTTGCGTAGCGCCTCGTTCTCGTCGCGGAGGCTCCCGTTCTCAACTTCGAGATCTCTCACCTTCGCCAACTGCTCCGCGAGAGAATCCGGGCTCAGGCACCACGTCGTGGCCCCAGTCTCGACCACGAGCTGCAGCTTGGCCATCCCTATCCCTCCTTCGCTTCGAGTGCGGCGCTTGCGCCCGCCCTCTCGGGCTAGCGAGCGGGAAGCGTGCGCCCTGCGTCCCTTGCGACGTAGGAGGGTGTGCCCGCCAAAAGAGCGTCGCACATGGGGCACTCTCCCCGACGCGTGGCCACCTCCATCATTTCTCCCCATACGCGAGGCATGTCCTCGCGTGCGATCCAAACTGCCACGCCTTCGCCTGTGGCGATGTCTTCCTGTGCTCCTTGTTGGTGGAGCACCAAAATGCCCTGCCCCTCGGGCAGGATCGCCAGCGTACGCCCCCATGCCGTGATGGATGCCTCGTACATCTCCGTACCCTCCCTTGCGGTATCGTCAGGCGGGGTTGATGAGATCGGCGAGCACCTGCCGCATCTTCCGGCTGTCCGGGGCGTCGCCGTAGACACCTTCCAATCGCTTGGACTGGTCTAGGCAAGAGACGGCCTCCTCTACGCGCTGGACCGCCAGCGTGAGCAGGGATGCCACCTCGTGACCGTTGTGACGGGCTTCCGCGCGCGCAGCGGCCTCTTCGTACTGGTCCGCGAAGTCTGCATGCGTGGCGTGCTGAATGATGGCTAAAATCTGCTGTGCTGGCGTCGCCGTCTGCTTCGTCATCGTCTCGCCCCTTTTCCTATTCTCGGTCTCTCGGCCCATGAGCGCCCGCCCTTGCGGGCGTTTCGCAGTTCCCTGCTCGTCAGGCGGGCTACCAGTCCAGATCGTACGGGTTGGTGTAGTTGCCCTCCTCATCCTGCGGGTGACGCTGGACAATCTCGGTGTTGGCCGGGCCTACCGCGACCACGACGCGCATGACGTAGCTGTTCCGCTGTCCCGGCTGGCGCTGCAGGGCGTCCATCTCGCGGTCGATGGCGTGGAATGCGGCTTGGGGCGTGCGGTGACGGGAAAGCGTCGATCCACCAAGCGGCAAGTTCCCGGGGTCGTCGTGCGTCCGTACCTCGTACATCTGCTGCATCCTCCTCTGCGTCTTCGGATCTTCGGCTCTAGCGCGTGACCTCCGCCTCGGCCACCCAGAACGACGTGCCGCCGACCAGCAGGGCCGCGCGCTCTCCGTCCACGATGCCGCACGCCACGCTCGTATACCACTTGCCGTTCCACTTGACCGCCTGCGGCACTCTCTGGGTGATATGCACGTGCCGGGGATCCTTGAGGCTCATGTTCCGTGACCTCCTCTGCGGGCTTCCCGCTACGCTCTTGGCGTTTCGGCCCGGAGCCCTCCGGGCCTCATCAGGCGGGACTAGTCGTTCTGCGGATTGGCCTCAACGATCACCGTGTGCGTCCGTTCTCCGGTTCGCGTGATCACCACGACTGCCCGAAGTCGCCTCTCCTCGTTTGCCTCCCTCTTGGTGCGGTAGGTCCCGAGCGCTGTACGTGTTCCGTCCTCGTGGACCTCCCAAAGCGTGTAGGTCGGTCGCGTCATCTCTGCATCCTCCTCTGCGCCGTGTGGCGCATCTCTTGGCCTTACTCTATAGCACGGCTAACCGTCTGTCAATACCTCTCCTCCGCTTTCTTTTTCGGCTTTCTTCTCGTCCTCGAAAACCTGCCCCTCTAGCGCCTTCAACTCTTCCTGCACGGCTGGATGCGCGAGCAGCGCTTCCTCCATCAGCGACGACACGCTGCGCCGCTGCGATACTGCCGCATGGGCCGCCGCGATCTTCAGGCGCACGCTAATGTGTAGGTCTACCCTGGCGCGCACGTTCCGGTATGGACCTGTCCTACTGGCCGTGCCCTTCTTCGTTCTGTCGCCTCTCCACTCGCTCGGCATATCTTCACCTCGCATCTATCATGTCGCGTGGCTATCCGTCCGTCAAGTCCCTAGATCCGGTCCACTATCGGCAGACTCTGCTAGGAGTCTTCTTTCCCTGCTATCTACGGAGATGCGCGCACCGTTCACGGTGCCAGCAATCCGCGCGCGCATAGAGGTAGCGAAAAAACTTCACAGAGAGTACTTGACAAACGGCTAACCGTACGAGACAATGCAGACACAGAGACGCACTGCAAGGCGCCAGGGAGGTAGACGAGATGGTGACCAAGGAAACGCGCGACAAGATGAGCGCATGGGCCGACCGCAGGGCAGAGGAAGTCGTCTTCGACAGCGTGGCAATGGCGGCATGGCGCGAATTGACACTAGCCGATCGGCTTCTTGGAGTCGAGATGTTCGCCCACATGGGCGGAGACGCCAAGATGGAGAGCGCGGCCCGCTCGATGCGCGAAAGCCTCAACTAGCCCGCTAGGCAAGTGCGGCGAACGCCCGCACCCCCGCGCAAGCGGGGCCGCTCAAGGGCAAGGGCCCGACACCAGAGGGAGGAACGCCAAATGGCGATCATCGAAGAGATCCGAAACCGGGATGCGGCAACCATCGCACGCAAGGTCCTGCGCGAGGAGTTCCCGGGAATCCGGTTCTCGGTGCGGACGGCCCAGCGGGGCGACTCGGTAGACGTGCGGTGGACAGACGGCCCGACGAGCGAGGCCGTAGAGGGGGCCATCGGGTTCTTGGAAGGCAAGCGCTTCGACGGCATGACGGACTCAACCAGCTACGCGCCGCCCGTGCTCTACGAGGGAAGGATCATCGGCACGCACTGCTACGTGTTCGCGCACCGCGAATACTCCGCCTCGTTCCTGCGCGGTCTGGTCGAGCGCTACCGCCAGCACTGCCCGGAGGACGTGGCACCGCGCATGGAGGGCGTGGCCGTGCGAGAGTACCGGGGCGGGCTGGGAGCCTACCTCGAATGGACGGGCGAAGAGTCGGAGCCGTGGACGGGGAGCATGTGGCTGACGCAAGAGATCCTGTGGACCGGACACAGGCTCAGCGCGAGCGAAGTCCTCGCGTAGGGCGAGTGCGCAAGGGGGCGGGCAATTCCCGCCCCCCGGAAGGAGGAAGACCATGACCCTGCAGACAAGCGACGAGCGCATTCTGATCGACGCGACCGAAGAGGCGCAGGCGCAGGGGATTCGCGGGCAAGTGTACCTCACGGCGGCGGCGCTGGCAGCGATCCGGCCGAACCCCGTAAGCGTGCGGGAGTGCGTTGGCGACTTGGCGTTCTTCCTCGGTGGAGCAGAATACCGGCTGCGTCAGGCCCGCAAGGTACGCGGTCCCTTCACGATGGGCTTTCACACGGTCAGCGATGGCGAGCGCACGGCGCTGCGCGCGGAGTGCGGGCCGAAGGAGCGCGGCGCGCGGCGGATCGTGGTGGACGTGGCGAGCGACTAAGCACGGATGCGGCGGGCAACCGCCCTGTCATCGCCCCTTGCATCCTGTAGGCGCGAGGCGCATACTGAAGGCACCATGATGCTGGGAAGGAAGAGGAGTGCCCGCGATGATGCCGACAGAACGATTCGAGGAGGAAATGCGCCGCTTTTCCCCGGCTATCACGTACGGCTATTCGCCCCCGTCGTCGCGCCTTTCCGGCGTGGCGCTCGCCAGTCTGCTGTCGCCTGAGCCGGAGCAAGGTCAACGCGACCCGTTGACGAAGGCGCAGGCCAAAAGCGCCAAGTCGCGCCGCAAGTCGGCCAAGGCGTCCAGAAGGCGGAACCGGCAATAATTGCACAATCGCGAAACGCGAAGGGAGTAGGGAAAGGCATGCTGGAGGTCGTGAACCCGGCCCGCGAGACCAAGGAGGTCCGCAAGGCGGCGAAGCTGCTGGGGCGCCTGTGGCTCAAGCACTCGCTTCTAGGCGGGCCGCGTGAGTCCGGCTATTTCGTCTCCGACAACCGCTGCGCCGTCGAGATCCCGCAGGGAACCGCAGTCCGCGCGTTCGTGCGGGCCGGAGTCGTGCCGCCGTATCCGATGGACGCTTGGCGCGGTCGGCGCTTCGCCGAGGGCGAGGAGCCGTGGAAGGACCGGCCGGAGTACGCGGAGCGCACGGACCGCATGCTGGAGGGCCTGCTCTACGAGGTCCACGACACAGGCGTTCAACTGCACGCGAACGGAAGCGTCCGAGTCCTGCTGATCGCGTCGCCAGAGCCGGAATACGCGCTCGTCCGTACGCGCTACTGGCCCGTGGCGAGGCAGGCCGAGTTCGACCTGCACACGAAGGGGCCAGAGCAGCCCATTGCGGGCCACACGGCGGAGGGATTCCTGCGGCTGGTGATGCCGCTGCGCACGAGCGGCCCGGAAGGCATCGAGAGGCTGATCCCGCCTGCCGCGATGGCCGAACTGCTCGGGGTGAATCTGCCGACCAAGGAGGGCGCCAATGCCACCGCGCAAGAGTCCTAGCCCGATCTGGCAGCGCGTCACCGTGCGCCTGAGCCCTGGTAATCACGAATGGCTACGCGAGCGAGCGCACCGCGAGCGTAAGAGCCAGGCGGCGGCGCTGAACGAGGCCCTGGACCGAGAGAGGGAAGCGGAGGTGGACGAGGATGGGTGACGACGCACTGAAGCAGTGCCACCGGACAATGTACGACATCCAAGAAGCCGTGAAGGTTCTATGGTCACCGGACGATTCGTTTGAGCGTAGGCGCGCCGTGTTCACGCTGGCGACCATTGCGCACCGTTACGTCTCCGAGTTGGAGGAGGCAAGGCTGCGCGAGCGCAGGATCCAGGATGGCTACGACTTCCTGGGCCGAATCGAAGGGGAACCTGGGCGTTATGGGGATGAGGGCATGGTCGCAACGTTGCGAGGAAGTGGATTTGCCGTACCGCCCATGACGAGCGGCGAGGATGCGTAACCCCTTCGCCCGTTGGCGCAAGCGTCGCGCCCTGATCCGCGAGGCCGAGACGCTAGAGGCGCAGGCGCGTTCGCTGGAGCGATCCCTACTCTCGGATGTGGCGGGTGGATTCGGGCCATGGGTAGGTCTAGCGGTCGCCGTGGGCGCGGTCGTGGCCGATCACAAGATCCCCGCACTGCACGGCATTTCCGGCGTCGTGACGGCCACGCACGGAAGGCCCGAACGAATCAAGGAACTGCGACAGCGGGCGCGCGAGCTGCGCGAGGAAGCGAGGGGGCTACGGTGAGCCTAGAGGATGTCATCGTGAAGTCCGGCGCCGACATGGTAGCGCGAGGGATCCACGTTTCGTCTTCCGACCGATCGCTGGCCTTGCGGGTCGTGGAATTGGCGCGCAGTCGGGGAACACGATGCGACGTTTGGTGGCGCCCCGACAAGAAGGCGTGGACGGTTGAGCGCAGTCCATACTTCCCGGTCGTCAGGTAGCGGACTCTATACGAATTCTGGAAAGGGGACGAAGATGTTGGCTGGTTACAAGAGGCACATAGCGGTTGCTTCCGATGCGCGAATCCCTGGAGATCTGGCTATGTGTGGTCGACGGCTAGATTATGGGGATTACGCTTGGTCGGCGCTTCTCAAGGTACCGGGTGCGGTCGGGCTGAAAGGAACCTGTCGTCGGTGCGCCCGAGAATGGGAGCGAAAGTCGAACTAGCAAGACTCCACGCAGAGTCCACCGAAGGAGGATGCGCAATGATCGTCGGAGAGGTCAAGGCTGGGCGTCCGCTCTACCAAGGGTTCTGGCGCGACGGTCGCGCTGTCGGCGTGTGGCTTCCGCGAATCCGCGTCAACCGCCGCAGGACGCTTCCTGTCCAAGGAGACTCACTGAGCGGACTGCAGGAATGCGCAACTCGCGAAGAGGCTGTGCAGTGGGCGAAGGACTTCGCAGAGCGCACGATGCGCGAGATCACCGAAGCCGACGAAGCAGCAGGCCGCGTCGCGCTCTAAGCGAAGGAGGGATAGGGATGGCACTGACTGACAAGCGCATTGAGGAGATACAGCGTCGTTACGACCGGGCGCGCGAGGCTGAACGGGTGGGCGCGGAGCCCATCCACATGTACGGCGGAACGGACGTGCAGGCGACGTTCTGGAACCATGCAGCGGAAGACATCGGCGCACTGTTACGCGAAGTGAAGAGGCTACGGACCCCGCAGTCCGCGCCGCGCTAGAGGGGGAGAAGGGCGAATGAGCAACGCAATCCAGCGCACCGAAGGGACCGACACGTACCGCCTGTGGGTGCATGGCGTCCGCAAGGAAGACGTGGGCGATCACATGCAGAACGTTGAACTTCTTCCGATGTACGGCGCGACCGAAGCGGTCCTGCGCACCTTCGGCTACGTCCCAGCGAGCGAGCTGGACGCACTCCGCGCCGAGAACGAGGCGCTGCGCAAGGGGTTGAGCGCGAAGGAGTTGGAAAACGTGCTCGTGCAGGCCGATGGGGCATTTCGCCCAGGAGAGGCTGTAATCGGCCCCAATCGGGCGTCGTTCTTGGCCCACGCCGTCGTGCAGGCACTGGGGAGGGATGCGGAGTGAAGAGGGACAAAATCACGCTCGCCCCGTCGCTCGACTTGCAGCACGGCGATGGTGTCGTCATCCACGGCGCGGGGAAGGATGGCGCGGACTTGTACGCGCGGATCTCGGCTCCCCTGTGGCAGCGGATTACGCGGTACGTCAATCGGCTGTGGCGAAGACTCTTCTAAGATACTTGCGCGAGGAGGGCAAGGCACATGCTGGACTGGTTCGCCAATCACCACAAGCATGAGCAGGAAACATGGGATCAAGCGATAGCCCAGCAGAGGGCTAGATGGGAAGAGGAGCATCGAGCGGCAGACCACGCTCTGTCCCGCATGCATGAGGCGACAAATAGGCTCCTAGAGCGTCTGCGCAAGCGCGAAGAGCGCATGGCCGAGCGTCAGACAATTCTCTTGAACGGGCAGATACTGAAAACTGGGCCCATCACTTCCGAACACCTAGGGGCATCGCTTTACGCGCTATTGACCATCTTCCCGGATGCCCGCAGCAGGTGGACTGACATCGCGACGATAGTTGCGGCTCTGTGGCAAGTGGGCAAGGAGAACGGGGAATTATCAGGCGTGGTCCAGTCCCTAGCGTCGGCGTCAGACGAGGACTTGCGGGCAATGGCGGACGGATTGGACTTTGTAAGGCCAGACGAGAAAGCAGACTCTGAGTAGAGTCAGCGAGGAGGAGCAGCATTTGAGTTGGTATCAGCCTATACCAGCGCCCGCCCTATACATGGGGGTCATCGGTAAAGGGTCAACGCTGCGAAGCATCGCGAACGATGGGGTCACGTTCGCAACTAATCAATGGGTAGGTACACACGTCCAACACGAGGGAGAAGACCACAGGTGGCACAGTGCGGAGATCGTCCGCAACGACGCCCACACCATATTTCTTGACTGCGACTTTCCACCGGCCATGAAGGTCGGATCGTGGTACAAGATCGTAGGGAACGACCCGCCCATTCTCCCCCTGACGACTGCGGACATCGACCGGATTGCAGAGCGCACAGCGGAGATCGTGCTGAAGCGACTGCGGGAATCGGAAGGCAAGGCAGACTCTTGAGAGAGTCTGCAGAGGGGGGAAGGATCGTGGCACTTCAGACAGGACAAAAGCGCCAATCAACCGAGCGTCCCGTTGTCGTGAACCTCTCCGTGGAGGACGCCGCAAAGATCCAGAAGTACGCCGACGCTCTGACCCGCTTCCACGGAGACTATTGCCATTGCACCCATGGGCCGTTCAACGATCTAAGCGAGGTCTTGCACCTGTACCTGGTTAGTAGCGGGGCAAAACTGAAGTGGCTCGGAGAACATCACTCAAACGAGAATTACGAGGGGTTCCCGTACGGTGACGATCCGGACTACGAATGGTAGGAGGGCTCTTGAGAGTCTGCAAGAGGAGGTAGACACAATGACGAAGGATGCGGCAAGTGCGGCCATAGACGCCATGCTCGCCTATGGTTGCGAGTACGGCTTTGAGCAGAAGCGCCACACGGCGGACGCGCTGGAGGCCCTAGCACAAATCTCCGGCCGCTCAAAGGAAGACGCAATCCGCGTAGAGATCCATAGCCTACGCGAGATTGCCGACAACGAGGAGAGGATGGAGGCCGACCGCAGGCGGCGCGAGGCTAACCCGCGCACAGCGGAGCAAATGCTTTCGGACGTGGAGAACGGTAGCCGTGAGCCCTTCGACGTGATAAGAGAGCGCGAAATCTGGGATGCGATACCCGAGGAGCGCCGCATGCAGGCCCGCTTTGAGGGCGCCGTGCGGAAAGGTCTTGCGCGCCGAATGAATCCTAACCCGTCGCAATGGACCGAACTGCCCGGCGGGCTAACACAGGCGAGCGCGTTTAGCCTTCTGAACTTCCGCAACGCGGTAGCAGAGCGCATGCGCATGACGACGCCGAGCCACGCCATGACGGGCGGTAGCCTGTTTGCGCGCCAGGATCATGTAAGGCAAGCATTCCAGCGAGCCGCTGCAGAGACAAAGGAATTTGCGGTGCGCGTGGATGCCGAAGTAGAGCGCCGCATAAAGGAGGCCCAGCCATGACCCGCCCCATCGGCCTGCTGATCGTCGCCGTCCTCTGCGCGTGGGCGCTCTACGGCGCAGGCGCCATCTCGTGGGCGCCGACGCCATGGGAGCAGCATGCGGCGCAGCAGGTCACGAAGGACGCGGGCAATGCGGCGAAGTCCGTCGGCGTGAAGGTCAACGTCCCGCCGACACCGCCGTGGGAGCAGCCCGCGCCCGCGACGACGCCGGCCACGCCGAAGACCACGACCAGCGCGCCAGCGCAGAGCGTGACGACCGTCTATCCGGTCGGCAACGGGCAGACCGTGCAGGCGCCGCAGGCCACGCCGAGCATCACGGCGGCGTATTGCGCGCTTGAGCAGATTCCCGCAGGGGAGGATGGGTGCCCGTGAGTGACATCGCCGAGAAGGTCATCATCCGCGCAGTCGGTACGATTCGTGAAGATGGCGGAATCATCGGATGGTCCTTGGAGTCAACGGACAAGCACGCCGTCGGCATCGAGGTCAGGCCGGACGGATCCACCTGGTGTCTAGGCTATCCGCTCGGGGAAATGCGCGAGTACCTGCGCACGTTTCTTCCTGAATAGCGGCAGCGCCCGCCACGCCTACACCGTCAGACACGCAAAGGAGGATGGGTGCCCGTGAGTCGGCAATTTCTCACTCTGCAACTTCTGGCCGACCAGTTAGCGCCACAGAAGTCGGATGTGTCCCGAGAGGAACAGCGCGTCGAACGATGCTTCCGTTGGCCGGTCAGTGAGCACCATCCGAGCGTTTCCCGTTTGGTGGCCGGTCCCATGGTCAGGCGAACCTATCGCGTTACGAACCACCATTGGCCAGAACGGAGGAGGCTTTGGGGGCACATCTACACCCCGGATGTGCTACGGCGTATCGCTATCGGCCCGCTCGCCCTTAGCATCCCGCCGAAGACTGACGAGCCGTGGGACCTGTTCGGCGGGTCGATCTTCTCGGACGTACATGCTGCCGGTCCTTACCATCCCGGAGATAACATTAGGATAGGCGTCAGGTTTGGCCGACTCGCGGGGGCTGTGCCCATGGTACACGGTACGCCTAAGCGAGCACGAGAAAACGGCATGCTCGAAGAGGCGGTGCGCCTGGAGATTATCCCGGAGTCCTTCAGCAAGACGGAAGAGTTGATCGACTAGACGGCAGCGCCCACCAGGCCCCTCTCCGCGTTCTACCATGAGCGCAGGGAGGGGTTTTCCACGTCTACCTCCGTCGTCGTCGCATCTGGCAGTCCCGGCCCCGTCGCGCTGGCGCTTGACGGGATCAACCTGACCGTCGTCGTCACCGGGCCAACGGGCCTAAACTACTCAAGCCCCGGTCTGTTCAACGCGGCGAAGCCGGGCGCGAGAGCGCTACTCGACACGGGCTCCACCATCAGCAGCGTGGATCTCGCCATCCTGCAGCTCATCGCTGCGCAGCAGGTCGGGCAGGTGACGATCAGCACCGTCGAGGGAAGCGCCGTCGCCCCCGTCTACAACGCCACAATCGGTATCCCGCTGGCGGGAGGCGTGATCCTGCCGCTGATGAACGGGCTTCCCGGCGTCCTCGGCGACTCGCTGCCCGGGCCCGAGCGCGCGCTGCTCGGCGACGACATCATGTCAAACCTGATCCTTGTCCGCAACGGGCCTGCGGGCTCGTGGAGCATCAGCGTACCGGCGACGACGCCCGTACCGATCCCGCAGCAGACGTCGAACAACACGACGCTCTGGCTCGGCGTCGGCGGAGCGGGTGTCGCGCTCGCATCCGTCGCCGCGCTGGCCGTCGTGGCGCGCAACGAGCAGAGGCAGATCCAGGGACTGCGGCGCGAGCTGACGCAGGAAGAGTCGCGTCGGCGCCGCTAAAGGAGGGCAGGCAATGGACGACATCATGGCGATGTACCTGGACGCCAAGACCGCGCACAAGCACGCTGGCCCTCTCGGATGCAAGGGAGGCGACGGAAGGTTCGTTCCCGTGGGCAGGAGGCCCATGATGATGAGCGCCGGTCAGTACGCCGCCGAGTACGAGATGCAACAGATGGGTTTCGACCTGGAGCGCAAGGCAGGCACCTGCCAGATGCTGCGACGCTGGTTCCGCCTAAGGGGGAGACGCTGAGATGGACGACGACCAGGAGCGCGAAATGGACGCCTATCGGGTGCTGCGTGGTGAGGTCGAGGTCGGGGCGCTCGCCTGCTACCCCGACACCTGCGAGGATGAGGTGCAGGCCCTGACGGCGGCCGGCTATGTCGTGCGGCCGATGGAGGGCGAGGGACCGGCCGACGAGGCACTGACGCCACTGGACCAGGAATGCAGCGTGGACAATCACGAGGCGTGCGACATCTCTACGGCCGTCGCCTGGGTGCGCGACCTGGCCGAGGAGACCGGCACGGAAGCAGGCGGGGTGCATGCGCTCCTTGAGCACGGCTACCGCGACAAGGCGCAAGTGGTCGAGATCCTGACGGCCGTGCGCGATCGTCTGCCCGTGACGGCCACGGTAGACGGCGAGGAAGTTCAGCCGCGCATGGCGTCGGAGCAGGCGATCGGGCTCGTCACGGGCGCGTGGTCCATCGACGACGAGCCTGTTACGGCAGCGCAAACGGAGTAGTGCGGCGTGCCGCATGATGACTTCAGTAGGATTCACGGGAGGGTAGATCAAATGGCGAAGGTCAACGTCGGTTCCATGTTCCACATCGCCAACGGCCGCGATGCCGTCAACGGCGAGACGTTCCAGTACATCCGCTCGGCCCACTCTTCGGGCGGCAACCGCAAGTTCCGCCAGTGCATCGCCGAGAAGACGCGCGGCCACGGCGGCACCGCCGTCCAGGTTCGCGCCAACCTCGCGGGCGCGGCCAAGAGCTGCAAGGGCGTCCGCTGAACCCAGCGCCTCGAAAGTTTCCGCCGCCGCGCGGCTGTCTCGCAGACGGTTCACCGCGTAATGAGCGGCGGGAAACCAGAACCCCCCGGACGACACCTCCTCCGGGGGGTTCAACTGTTGCTTTCGCGGATCGCCCGCCTGAGATCCGCGAGCTGGTTCTGCTGGGCGCGCGAGCGGTCGCTGGGGGTGCGCGACATCGAGACGCCGCGCCCGCCGCCCGGAGGGATGAGCTTCAGGTGCTTACCCTCTCGGACGGTCCAGCCGTGCCGCTGCAGGTCATGGATCAGCTCGCGGGTCTCGCGGTTCATCGCGGGTCTCCTCCCGGACGAGATAGCCGATGGCGCCGCCCATCGCGACAGGCGCGGCGACGAGCAGCACCGCCGCCAGCAGGGGCATTGGGCGAATGGCGTAGGACCAGAGGACGGCCGCCGACGAGGCGACGATCACGGCGACCGCCAAGGCGCGCTTCATCGCGGGCACGCCCCGCTGGCTTGCGCGGCCTGCGACACGTCGCCACGGATGGCCTGAGAGAGGATGCCGGCCGCCCACTGGACGCGCTGGAGGCCCCGCTTGCCCAGTCGCCGTTCCATCGCCGCGAGGTCCGCCCGCATGGTCTGCGGCGGGATCGCGCGCCCCGTGTCGGTCTCCATCGGCAACCCGCAGTCGATCAGCGTGAGCATGGCCGCCGCGTTCGCCTCGTGCTCGGCCGGATCGTTGGCGTAATCATCGGTTGGCGGATAGATGTCGCAGGCCGTCGAGTGCAGGAGCGAGTGCGCCGATTCGTGCGTCAGCGTGAAAAGCGCGTGCGGCGCCTCGGAGGTCGCGGCTGGCGAGAGCCAGATGACCGGCTCGGGCGGGTAGTAGGCGCCCTCGATCACCCCCGCCACCTGGCCGCCCTGCAGGACGGGAGGAAGGTTTTCCTCCTCTACCGGCACCGTGCGGCCCCGCTGCATTCGCAGCAGGTTCTCAAAGGCCGTCTCCGTCGCAGGCGTCGCGCCCAGCAGCTCGCGCTCCGTCTCGGGCACTTCCTGCAGATAGGCGCTCGCCAGTTCCTGCGGAAGGCGCGTGTCGATGTCTCGGAACGCCTTGACCATCGCGCCCGGCTTCTGCGTTACGGGCGGGACAACCCGCGCCTCTGCGGCCCCCCGGTACGCTCCCTGCGCCATGTCCTTGTAGAAGGCATCTCGCGCCGACCGCGCCTTGCGGGCCACGTCCTGCGCCTCTGCGTCCGACAGGTCCGGCGTGAAGGCGACGGTCGCCGCGTGGAATGCCGTCTCTGCCTGCGCCAGCGCTTCGGGCGTGTAGCCTTCGCGAGTCCAGCGGTGCCGTGCCTTGCGGATCTCGTCGAGGTGCGGTTGCCATGCGGGGTCCGCTGCGTACGTCGAATCGAGGTAGCCCGCCATGCCGTCCACGTCGCGCATGCGCAGGTTCACCTGCACACGGTCACGGTCGGTCGGCTTCCGCGAGCGTGCGAAGCGGGTTGCCTCGCCAACGGTCGCCCATGCCAGTACGACCTGCCGGGGTGCCATCGGCAGAGCCTGCGTCGCTGGTTGGATATTATGCACCGCCTGCCCGATGGCCTGCCGGTCGCGAGGGTTCGCCTTCGCTAACTTGTCGGCCGTCACGTCGTACTCCTGCCACACAAGCGCCTCACCGGCCGCGAGCGCGAAGTTCTCACGGCGCTCCTGCGGGTTCGAGGTCGCCGCGCCGACCTTCGACGCCTCCGCGATGGTCGAAAGGTGCCTCCGTGTGCACGGAGCGCAGGCAATTGAGAGGTCTTCCCACTCGGCGGCGTAGGATTCGCCTACCACTCCAGCGTCTTCCACTATTCCCGTTTTATCCGTGGCCGTGGAGGGAGGGAAAATCGCTGGCGATACATCTATGTTGTCCAGCGGCTTTCTTGCAACCTGCGGCTCCTGCGTTGACGAGAAGGGCAAGGGGGCCAAAGAAGGCATTGGACGAGGGGTGAAGGGGCGAATTTCGGGTGCGGACGGCATTTGCTGCCCCTGAGCGGACGACTTCGCCTGTCCTGGGTAGCCGATGGCGGCCTTCAGGTGGCTGCTGCCGAAGAGCGCCAGGTCCTTCGTGATGGCCTGGCCGATGTCGAGGAGCGCGCTGGCGATGTCTGGCATGGGCTATGCCTCCTTAGTCGTTGTCCAACCGCGCCGAAGTAGCGGGTGACGAATCTGCAGGAGAATCCACCAATGCAGGGCCATCGCCTGTCTCACTCGCAAGAGGGCGCGAGGGTCATTGAAGCGATGGCGAATGTAGAAGGCCATGCTGATGCGGTCGCGTTGGATCAGCCAATCCATCCATCGGCCAGTCCGCCTAAAGACGAGATAGCGCAGGTGAACGTCGGTGCGAATCATCCACGAAAGGAAGATGGGCGCCCGCCACATTCCCTCACCTCCTCCGAATCCACGCGAGCCCCAGCGCCAGGCCCAAGACCAGCACGACGGTCCATCCGTAGATGATGCACACGCCCCAGTCTTGGGCGATGGTCTGCGGCATAGGCTAGTCCTCCTCGGACGCTGCTTCCTGCGCGGAAGGCGTAGGGCCGTCGTAGGTAGCGGTGTCGGCCTGCGGTGCCACGTCATCGCTCGGGGTGACGTCCTCAGGCTCTGGCGCGGGCGCGTCGCTGGGCTTGATGGTTGCCTTGCGCATCGAGATGTCGTCGGCCGCTGCTCCTAGATCTGAGGCCGCCTTGGCTACCGACTTGGCGAGCGCGGGACCCATCACGTCGAACATCTTGGCCATGCCTGCGGCGAGCTGCAGGAAGAGGTCGCCCTTGAACTCGACGCGGACGGCCATGGCGTTCTCCGGGTTTGCGCCCGAAGCGTCGATGGTGAGCGTGCGGAGACTGTCAACATCTCCGTCCATGTGGACGGCGCCCTTGGCACCCGCGAAATCCCAGGAGAAATCGGCCACGTACTCGGGGCTCTGGTTCACGGTCTGGTTCTCGTCCATGGAAACGCACCTCCTACGGCAGACTCCTTGGGGAGTCTTCGCGTCCAGCATACTGGCGATAGAGGCGGCGCATCGGCGCTGCCGTCAGGGTACGGAGTACGGGTCGCCAGTGGCGATCCAGGAGGTGGACCCTTTGAAGTACGGAGATGCCTTGCAGGTCTATGAGGCGGACGCGGGCCCCAAGTTCGCCAGCATCGTGCGCCGCTACCTGACGAGCCTTGACGACCCGGACGCCGGCAACCATGATCAGACCTTCACGCACTACCTCGGTCGCCTAGAGAAGGCCGAGATGGCGCGGGGGACCGTGGACCTGCACCGTCGTGCGATCCGCGCCTTCTATCGCAAGTTCGGCATGGCACCCCCGGCCGCGCGCGGCTGGGAGTTCGACTCGGAGGCGGAGTCCCGTCGCCCGGCGCTCGACGCACAGCTCGTCGCTGATCTGATCGCGGCGGCCAAGGATGGCACCCTCACGGCCCGACAGACCTGCATCCTCGCGCTGACGACGATCTACGGGATGCGGGCCGAGGAGGTCTCCCGCGTCCAAGAGCGCGACCTAGATCGCGTAGGGTGCCGCATCTTCGTCCGCACGGCCAAGAAGGGCGTCAGACGCTGGTTCTGGCTCCCGGAGGAGGTCCAGCGTTGGCTGCAGCGCGAGTGGCCGGAGACCAACGCGAACAGGGTAGAAAAGGCGTTCGTGTCCATCTGGGGACAGGTACTTGAGATTCCACGCCCGCCCCGCACCGGCTGGCACGCGATACGGCGTGGCCTCGTGGTGGCGCTGAAGGACGCGGGCGTTCCCGAGGAGGACCGTGAGCGGTTCATGCGTTGGAAGGTCAAGGGCGGCATGGTGCAGCTCTACAGCCGGCCGAACGTCCTTGTGGGCGCGCAAGGCGAAGCTCCCGCCCGCACCGAGGGGGACGAGGGCAGCAGGGCATACGACGAGGCTATCTGGCAGAACCATCCCTGGCTCTATCTCTGGCGCTAGAGCCGCCAGCGCCGGAAGACGCCTGCCTCGTCCAGCAGGACCGCGCCCGCCGCGATACCGCCTAGCCCGAGGACGCCCCATAGGGCGTAGGGGGCGGCGGCGCCGATGAAGGTCGTCCCCGTTGTGGCGGCCTTCTTGGGCGTTGTGCTCGTCGTAGACAGGTAGGCCGTGGGAACGCTCGGCAGCGTAGCGTAGACCGATTGAATCTCCGCGAGCGTGTAACTGTGGCCGTTCCAGACCCACATTTCGCCCTGCGAGTAGGCACCAGCGAAAAACTCGTTCGCGTTCCCGGTCGCGATCGCGCCCAGCAGGTGCGGATAGCGTCCGTTGCGCAGCGTCGCCGCGCATGCGGCCGCACCATGCTGGAGGGTATCGTAGCAGGGCTCAGAGGAGCGTTCGCCGTTCGTCAGGGTGCAGTAGCCGATCATGCCGGTGCTCTGCAGGCTCGTCGCGAGCGGATTGTTCGTCACGGCGAGAAACGACGGGCTGTATTCGCGCGGCATCCACGCGACCAGCAGATTGACATTCACAGGCCCCGGCGTTACGCCTAGGGCCCGCAGAATCAGGTCGGCCGCTTGGTAATAGATCGTAGCGACCGCCAAGGCGCTCGCCTCCTCAGTCTCTCAGCAACGCAATTGCGCCGACGATTGCCGCCACGCCCGCAGCGCCAAGCGCCACCTTCTCCGTCGTCGAGAGCGATGCAAGCCCGCTCGTCGAGACCGTTGGAATGACGGACTGGCCGGGGACTGTCGGGGTGCCAGACGTGCCACTGCTCGTGGACGTGCCACTGCTGCCCGTCGTGACGGTTCCGGTTGTGCCAGCACTCGCCGTGTGGCCAACAAGAGGTGCGCTCCACGCGCTCCAGACGCCGCCGACCTTGGCGCGCACCGCGACCGACTCACTCTGTCCCGACGTGAGGCCGGTGAACTTGATGGTCCTTCCCGTTAGTGTCGCCCGCACTGTGATGGCGCTCCCTACGACGTGTCCGATCTGGTAGCTGGAGCCGCCGCTCACGGCGTTCCATGCGAACGTGATGGTGCTAGTCGTCGCGGCGGTCTGTCGCAGTCCGGTCGGCGACGTAGCAGATGACCCGCTAGGCGTGCCAGGAACGCTTCCGCCCGCCGTCGTCACGGGCACGACGCCATTGCCGATCTGGCTCGCCGCGTTGTTGACGAAGGTCGCATAGGTCGACGCCGGTAGCCCGGCCTGGTAGGAGAAGTTCGCGTTGTAGTGGTAGCCGCCGTAGGCGTAGAAGTACGCGCCCTGGCCGAGGAAGAGTCCAAAGCTCGCGTAGATCCAGTAGTTGCCGAAGGTCGTGCCGGTCTTGTAGGGACGCCGGGTGGGCGCGTTGAGGTTGGGATCAAACCACGACACCTGCGGCGGAGCCACGTTCAGCACAAGGCTGCGAAGGTAGGGATAGGCCCCGCTCGGCAGGGTCCCTGTCTCGAAGTTCGAGTAGGGGAGTCCGTACGCGCCTGCGGCCGTGAGAAACTTCTGAAATCCGCCGCTCCCCGGATTCCCGGTCTGCGCCGTGTTGGCCGCGTAGAACATCGGCCAGCCGCAGTAGTCTATCCAGACACCGCCGCCCCGGCAGAACCTCGCCACGTCGGCGGGCGTCCAGCCGGTCTGCGCGTTCGGCGACCCATAGAGCGGCAACACCTCGCCCGCGACGTTCAGGATCACACGCTTTCCGCGCAACGGTCCGCTGGCGAGAGCGGAGATCAGCGCATTCCACGACGCCGCAGGGGCGGCGTTGAGCGCGGACCCGGACGGTCCGCCGTACTTGGACCACCCGCTCGGAAGCGCGGCCGTGATGCCTCCGCCACCGCTCGTCGCCACCACCGTCATGGTCGGTCCCTCCTTAGCCGCACCCTGCGGCGGACATCCTCTGCGCAATGGCGATACCGTTCGCGCTTACGCTCGCCAGTTGTGTCTGCGCTGCGTTGATCTGGCTTGTGATGGCGGCAAGGGCCGCTTCCTTGCCCGCCGTAGTGCCGCTATAGTTCATGAAGGTGTTGTTCCACTGTGTCTGGAGGGACGATATGTGCGCCCTGATGGTGGCGGCCTGAGAGGTTGCCGCCGAAAGCGAGGCCAAAAGAGACGCGCACTGGGAGGTGTTCACGGGCGTGGGTGTCGGCGTCGGCACGGGCGTGACGCCACCGCCACTGTTGGTCGTGGTCGCCGCCTGCGTCTGTCCCGTGACGGGCGCGCTAAAGGGGCTCATCTGTCCATTCAGGCCCGCGCGAACTGCCACCGTCTCGGGGAAGTTCGCGTTGAGTCCCGATGCGGTCGCCTGTACGGCCGTTCCGCCCACGTTCTGCAGGATAGCCACGACGGAACCATTGACGACGTGTCCAAGCTGGATGGTATCTGCGCCCTGCACGGGATTCCATTCGAACGTGATCGAACTGGTCGTACTAGAGATTGGGCGCAAACCAGTAGGCGTTGCGGGCGTCGTGGGCGTTGCGGGAGCCGCAGGCATCTGTAGCGTCTGTACCGTGGACCACGGCCCTGTCTGACCACCAGCGACGACCGCCACCTCCCAGTCCAGCACGGCACCCGCCGTGAGTTGCGAGACCGTGATGGAGGTCTGCGGAATCGTCACCTGTGGGGCGACGTTGCCCATGTTGGTCGCGACGACGTTGCCGCTCGCGTCGACGTGCCGCAGCACGTACTGGGCACCTGTCACGCCCTGCGCGGCCTGCCACGCGAGCACGCCCGTCGTCGAGCTGGTTGGCGTCGACGTGATGCCGGTCACCTGCGGGATCTGGACGGCCGCGACCGTGAACGTGGCCTGTGCCGTGATGGGCGACGATGCGCTAGACGATCCTGTGAACACGACCTGCAGGGTGTCGCCCGCGAAGTTCGCCGCTACCGGTGCCTGCGTCTGCATCGTCAGGGTGGCAGACTGGCCGGCCGGAACGATAACGCTCTGCGCTACCCAATTTCCGACCGTGGCGCCTTGGTAGGTCGTCACGCCCGAGACGGAGACGGTCGCGGCGGCGCCACCGCTGTTCGTCAGCGCGACGCTGGCGCTCGGCGTCTGGCCGACCGCAACGGTCGCGGCCGTCATGGCGGCCGTCATGGCGACGCTCGCGGCGGTCGTGGCCGGGTTGACGACCGGATTCACGACGACGTGGTACTTGCGCCAGAGCCAGTCACCCAGCCCGGCTACACCAACCGCGCTGGCCCCTCCGATCATCCACTTCTGTGCCTTCGTGAGGTTCAATCCTCTACCCCCCATGGACCCGGCCGAACAGGTAGATAGCCTCGATGAGAGCGGCTACCCATCCCGCTGCGGGCCCTACCCATTCACGCCATGAGCGGCCTCGACTCGCGGCGGCTTTCCGCCACTCCTCAAGGCTGTAGATGCGTATTTCGTGATCGCCGCTCTCCGCGTCCCGTTGCTCGTTCTTCCGCGCCATGTCCGCGAGGGTTGACAACACGCCGTCTACTTTCCCCTCAAGTTGGCCTACGGCGCGAAGGATTTGCCCAACGTCTCCTTCGCTCATGTCGGCTTACCAGAAACGCGGCAGGTTCTTCGCGATGCTCTGAAGCACGGGGCCAGCCTTGGCGGACACGACCGCTTGGAACGTGGTCACGGCGCCCTCGGCGATGGCGGCAAGCGCGATGCCGGTCAACAGCATGGCTGCCCAGAGCGGCACGGTCGCGAGGTGTCCGCCGAACGTCGGGGCGATGGCGGGCAAGACGTTGAGCTGGAACAGAAAGCTGGCCCCGATGGCGAGCGCCAGGGTGATGACCTGCGGGACCCACGCGGGCGCGTCGTTCTTCGGGAAGATTCTGGCGACAAGGATCTGCGCGGCCTTGTAGACTAGGGACCCCATCACGAGGAAGGAGGTCAAAGCTGCGGTCAACTGCATGGGGAATCACCTCGGGCCTATCGTAGGCCCCCGGTAACGAGCAGGAAGGCGCTGCCGTAGCAAGCAGAAAGACCGCCCTGCGGCGGTCCCTCTGAGATCCCTCGCCTACCCGACATCTGCCACGGCGTGGATTTTCGCCTGAATCTCGGCGGTGTCGTCCTTTATCCCATGGTAGAGGCAGTATTCCTCCATGGAGCGCCAGAAAGTGCATCCCGTGACCAGAGCGTGCGGGCTCCGGGGTCCAATCAGGAGGCCGTCAGCGATTTCTGCGTTCACTACTACGACGGAGCGCCCAGAGAGTTTCTTGATTGCCCAGTTGCGGAGAGTTAGCAGCATTTCTCTTCTACTCCCTTCTCCCTTACCCTTCCCAGAGCACGACGCCCACGTCACCCGTAATGCGCTCTAGCCCGTTGCGGTGTGATCTCCTGTACTATTTCCCTCCCGTCGAGACCGTCTTATTTACCGTCAATTGCCATTGGGGCCACGCCCTCACGCTACGTCAACTTGACGCCTCGCGTCAACCCTCCCACAGCACGACGCCCGGCGTGGCCGTCGCGTCCAGCAGGTCGAGGTCCACGAGACCACCCATCTGGTCGATGGCGAACTGCCACACGCCCGTACCGGCCGGCAGGTCCGTCGCCCACGGCGGGGTGCTGATGCGCCGCCAGAACAGCAGGACCGTGCGCCAGTCCGGCCATGGCACCCCTACCTCGTCGTGCGCCGCGTAAACCGCGAGCTTGTCGCGCAGCGCAGCGTTCATGCCCGCGAGCGCCGTCATGTGATCCTGGTCTGCGGTGCCCAAGTACGCGGCTGGGCCGTAGTCGGCCGCCTCCACGGCTTGCGTCCATGCGTCGAGGAATGCCGCTGTCACGGGCCAGCCGTACTCCACGTCCACCGGGATCGTCGTACCGGACGGTATGCCGAGTTCCCTTGCCGCCGCTACGGTGCGAGCGGCGATGGCCTGCGCGTCCTCGGCGGTCGCGACGGTCGTCGCTGTCGCGTAGCGCGAGATCGGCAGGATGCCGATGCCCCAGGAGAGCAGGCGTGCCACTTCCTGCGGTGTCAACGTGTCGAGGTAGCGCCCCCAGAAGTGCGGCCGAATACCGAGCCAGTGCTGCACCTCCTGCAGGAAGGCGTCCGTCACGGTGTCGTTGGAGTCGACGCCGACCATGACCTTCGCGGGCTTCGCTTCCACGGGCGCGGGATCTACCGGGGCGGGCTCGGGCGTCGGCTCGACGGGCTCGGGCTTCACGGGTTCTGGCGCGGGCGCTTCCTGCTGTGGCACGAAGGCCGCCAGCAGCGCCGTACCGATCGGCACGCCCATTCCGGTGCAGGCGTCCCATCCGGGACCGGCCGAGTAGCCCGTAACGCCCATGAAGGAGTTGTTGCCCGCCGTGATGTCGCGGAACGCCTGCGGGTTCTGGTAGATCACGTCATGCGGATCCTTGGGCGGCGTCACGCCCGCCTTGGCCATCGCCTGCAGGATGCGGGCGAAGAGCGCGGCCACGAACGGCGCGCTGGCCGATGTGCCGCCGATGACCTGGCGGACGCCCTGGAAGACGACCGCGTAGCCCGTCACGGGATCCGCGTTGGCCGCGAGGTCCGGCACGCCGCGCCGTCCGTAGGCCATATGGCCGTTCTGGTAGGCGGGTCGCGCCCAGATGGACGAGATGCCGCCACCGGGAGAGTAAAATCCAGAGTCTCCGCCTACGGTCTCCTGGCGGGTCGGCGTCAGGACGAGCCGCGTGCCGCCTATCCCGATGGCGGCCGGGCACGACGCGGGCGCGTCCACGTTGCGCTGTCCGGGCGGGTTCGCGTAGATGTCGTGCATGCCGAGAGCGCCCTGATCGCCGCTGGACACGAATACCCACGTCCCCGCCGCCTGCAGGGCCGCGATGTCGGCTTGCCACTGCTGGCAGGCCGCCGCGCCGAACGTCGCCTCGGCGTCGCCGTAGGAGACCGTGAGGATCTGCGGGCGGTCGGGATCCGCGAGGACGAACTGGAATCCTTTGTGGACGTTGGCGGAGAACTCTGGCATGGTGGTTCCCGAATTGCAGCCGTAGAGGCGCTTCTTGGCGCCGGGAGCCCCCGCGTGGACCCACTCGATGTCTAGCGTGGCTTCTTCGTCCGCGCTGGACGTACCACCGTCATTTTGCCAACCATCGACCGAGGAGAACTCAATGTCGCACGGTGGAAGGCCGTACTCTTGGCAGAAACTTGCGACATCTACGGGGTTGTAACCGCTGCCCCACTCCATGATGCCGATGGTGACGCCGCTCCCGTCGTAGCCTTCGGGGAACCCGTAGGCCGCGAGGAGCGCGTCGGGCGGGTAGCCCTGGAACGTGGCCACCTCGTCGACCGGCAGACGCGGACGCGGGACACGTCGAACGATGCCGTCTCGGATCTCAAGCATTGAAACTCCTCCTTTAGTGCGCGGGCGTTCCCGCGTCGATGATCTGGCCGTCTGTCACCCAGACGTGATAGGAGCAGTCGGGCGGCGCATTCGTCTTCACGCTCGGGTGTACTGTAGGCGCATCCATAGATCCGTTCCACTGCCACAGCACAGGGCCATCGCGGAACTGGATGCGGCCAGCAAAGTTGAAGCAGACAGGGCACACGCAACGGACTCCGAGGAGGGTATCTCCTTCGAGGTCTTCTGACTGTGAGTAGGCAACCCACGGGATGTAACCAAGGCGCTCGACGACGCGCTTCATCACGTCCTTGTCAAAGCGCCACTCCTCGAACTCAGGCCCGAGGTCTTCAATCACGCGCTGGTGGACGAACTTCACCCGCCACGGACCCGCCATCCTGCACCTCCTCTCACCCGCCACGCGGGTCTAGCAGTCCTTGCCTCAGAGCGGCAGCATCCTCTTCCACCAAGGCGGAGGTGATGCGATATTGCCTTGGATGTTCGTGGCGTTCTCGAACTGGAGCGCGTTGGGGAACGTAAAGGTCTGCAACGTGCGTCCCGTGCCGTCCGTCGCCGAGATTGCGAGATCGGCCGCGCCGGTCGGTAGCGACAACGCCGCGAGCGCCGCCGCGCTGTACTGGCTATAGAGGTGGACGCTCCCGGTGCCGCCCGGTAGGACAGACTGCGGCGCCTCCTGCTGGCGCAGGTTGAGGATGACCTGCCCGGTGCCGTGCTGGAGGATCTGCGCCGTGAAGATGGCGTTCTGGATCGTGGTCGAGATGTTGGTCGGGTAGACGCCAAAGTGGATGTCTTGCAGGCGCACGGGCAACACGACGAGCGAGGAGCTGTAGATGCTTTGCAAGATAAACTGCGTGTAGGCGGCCGGAATGCCGACGACCTGCACCTGCGCGATCTGCCAGACGGGTGAGGGCATAGGCGGCGGGGTCTGCGCCGGGGGCGTCGTGGGCTTGGGGCGCAGCGCCAGGTAGAGGCCCGTCGTGATGGCGCCTGCGCCGAGTACGGAGCCTCCCGCGATGAGGGCGGTCTTAGTGGTGTCTCGCATGTCGTCGTCACCTCTGCAAAGAGCGTAGCCCCGCCTGAGCGGGGCCACGGTCGCTGCCGTTATGGGGGGCGCGCACGGTCGCCGCTACTTCGCGGCAGCCTGCTCCTTCAGCTCGGCGTGTAGAATGAACTCGTCGCCGAACTGCGGGATCTCGGCGAAGGCGTTCTTCTGGCCGCGTTTCTTCGGGTACGCGGGGCGCGTCACGGTGGCGTGCTCGCGCGGCTCCTTCACCTCTGCACCGAGCCCGCGCAGGGCCTCCTCGAGCGCCTTCAGGGAGTGCTCGGCGAGGTTGCGGTTTCGGGGCGTATGGAGGTCGCCCGAGACGTGGATCGTGACCTTCAGCATGCTATCACCTCGCGCTGAGTGTACGGGCGAGGCGAGAGGGGGAAGGGCGCTGCCGTTCAGGGCTTGCTATTTCCGCGTGATGCGCTATCATCGGTGGTGAGGTGGTGCGCGTGCGTAGGACAGTGGATTTGCCGCAAGAGGCGGAGGAAGGTGTGCGGCGCGTCCAGATCGCGATGATGGAGCGCGAGAAGCGCACGGTCAGTTTCAACGAGGCGCTGGCGGTCGTGGTGGCGAAAGGGTTGGAGGAGGGTAAAGAGTAGTGGGTAAGCGGCGAGATGTGTTTCTGGTTGGAACTGTGCTGGTAGGATTGGCGGCGGCTGTTGCGACAGGCTCCTTCGTGGATCGTCCGGCAATGATCGGTGCCCTGACATCGCCCATGGTTGGTGCCTACACCTCTCAAGTCCCCTGCGTGATCGGCGGTTACTCGACCGAATGCGAGATCGACACCGGAAACTCCAGCGGCAACATGGCCGTCACGCAAACCGAGTACGCGGAGATCAACGGAACGCCGAGCAATCCCATCGCGGTTGAGGGGCTGCTTTCGACAACCCCCTACATGGCACCGACGAAGACGGCGATCTTGGAGGTAGACGGAAACACCGCCAAGGTGCAGGTTTCGGAGTTGCCGCCCAATAGCCCGGTCACGCTGCCGAATATCGGCCCCAGTATCCTCGCGGAAGTTGCCAGCACGGTTCTGCTGAACTTTCCGCTCAGAACAACGGAACTAGACCCGACCATAGCCGTACTTGGCGCTCCGCTCGCCGCCCCTACCGGCGTGGAAGCAGTCGCAGAGACGCCCACGACCGTCAATCTGCGATGGAACACAGAGGCCGTAGACACCTATCAGGTGTGGCATATCGTTGACGGTCAGCCGCTCGCGATGATCGGCCAGCAGCAAGGCGGCATCGGCGGCGCGATCATCACGGGTCTGCTGCCGGATGCCAAGGAGACATTGGCCGTACGGGCAGTGTTGGGCTCGCAGTATAGCGCCTTCAGTTCCCCCATAGTGGTGCAAACGGCCAAGTAGCGTGGCGCGTAGCAAAGACAACCCAGCGCGCGCTGGGTTGTCTTTTTCTTTCACCCTACACAGAGACGGTGATGACGTTGGACACATGGTCAAGCGATGACAGGTTCTGCGTCGGACTAGCCGCAAATGCGACTTGGTATGTGTGACCTGCAGGAAGGCGGAATTCTGCGCCATGAACCGATCCGAGGCCCAACTGGCCCAGCTCTGAAATTGTCCCCCCGATCTGAATCCACATATTGAACGTGTAAACCCCGCTATTGACAAGATACTCTGCTAACCACACCGTGCCAGCAGGTAGATTCGAGATGTTAACGGCAAACCATCCCGGTTGCTGATTGCCCACCTGTGCAAGCGCAATTACGGGCGCACTCGCCGTGGAAACGCGCTTCTTCCGTGTCAGAAAGTATATGCCCGCCCCCGCGAAGACCGCTGCCAGGAAACCTCCACCGATTGCCAGATCGCGCTTGTCGTCTGCGTTCACTGTTGTCGTTCCTCCTTGCATATCTGGACTGTTATTGCCTTTATCAAGGCGGTGGCATTGAAACATGTTGGTCTACTGCGTGGCAATGAACCATACACTTAAGACGTTAATAGTCGCGCCTGCGCCTAACTCGAAATCTAAGGAGTCACCAGCCGCTACCCGGATACTTAGGCTGTACTCCGAGTTCGCAACAAGCTGTGCCCCACCCTCAAGTGTATTATATGACGGACTTGGTGCGCTTGCGTTGTGCGATACCGATAACGTAGATAGTGCTGACACCGCTACATTTACCAATAGTGTTCCGCTCGTTGTCACCAAGTAATGAGACCTACCGGTGGTTTGTATTTCGTTGATCGTGTTTGATAGAAAGTTGGTCACGTACGCGCGCGACCCGACTATGGTCACGGCTACGGCGGTTGGATCTGCACCCACCCCCACCGTCGCCGTGACGGTATTGGTCGCGCCGTCGATGACGCTCACGGTGTTGCTACCTCTGTTGGCCACATAGATTGTGTTTGTCGTGGCATCAACGGCGATGCCATAGGGGTCAAGGCCGACCGCCACCGTCGCCGTGACGGCGTTGGTCGCGCCGTCGATGACGCTCACGGTGTTGCCGCCGCCGTTGGCCACATAGATTGTGTTTGTCGTCGCGTCGGTGGCTACGGCGGTTGGATCTGCACCGACCGCCACCGTCGCCGTGACGGTATTGGTCGCGCCGTCGATGACGCTCACGGTGTTGCCGCCGCTGTTGGCCACATAGATTGTGTTTGTCGTCGCGTCGGTGG
>Ga0307377_10000583_pt1 | contig 47911 bp, 40 predicted proteins | sample TR3MG_FD_202535 | JGI IMG/M metagenome (GOLD analysis project Ga0307377, IMG submission 202535) | Soil microbial communities from Risofladan, Vaasa, Finland - TR-3 | ecosystem: Environmental > Terrestrial > Soil > Coastal area > Acid sulfate soil | place: Finland: Risofladan, Vaasa | collected...
TCATGGGGTTTCCATTTTATGTGACTCCCAAAATCACAATTCCTGTGGATGATAATTCTGCATTTGCCATTGGCGATATGCTGATCATTGGAACCTGGGGGACCAAATTCTCAGGCAACCTGTTATATGGAACTTATACAAGGGGAGGAGATTACAATAACTTCACTATAGGCGGCGGATACCTCCATCTGGGAGATGGTGATATTACAAATTCTACCAATTCTCCTGTCTTTAACTTCTCAGCACTTTTGCAAGTCTCAAGCCATATTTACTTTATTACCGAGAATTACTCCTCTTTGGTTAAGACCAAACAGACTGCAAATTACTATTACTATAATCCCGATCCCCCTTATAATTATATCGATGACTACCAGGAGTTCGAGCAGAATATGGTCTTTTTTTATGGACTAGCTGGATTCAGGTTTATTAACAAAAACAAAGACGTGAGGAGCTGGCAGTTTGGATTAAGTTATATTTTCAGATCATACGGGGAGATTCCGGTGCTTTATAAAAGTAGTTTCTGGCAAACATCCGCTAACAACGAAAGCAATTTTATTGCTTTTCCTGTTATAGGGTATGCAAGAAAATTCGCAACTAAGTACTAGTTTAGATTACAAGACCCTAAGACCGAATGACCTCCAGACAAAAAAGCTGCCCTGAGCGTAGTCGAAGGGCAGTTTTTGGTTGTCCCGTCAGGTTTCGAACCTGAACTCTTCTGATCCAGAATCAGACGTGTTGCCAATTACACCACGGGACAATTTTGAGGGGGCAAAGGTAGAAATATTTTTACAAAAAATTTAAGCTGTTGAATTCTATTTTATGTTACAGGAGTGGGGAGTGAGGAGTGAGGGGAGAGGGATTTGTTTTTCCCTCACTCCTCATCTCTCTTTTCTCATTCCTTATTCAGACACCACTTTTCAGGATTGTTAATCATAGATATGAGTATTTTACGAACTTCGTCGTAACCAGAAATCATTTGTTGGTATTCAGCATCTGAAATATATTTGCAATCTCTAGAGTAATTTAGCCAGTCTTCCGTCTCAAATTCTTCTCCTAAAGAATCGGTTAATTTGTTAACAAATGCTTTAATATATAATCTTTTTGCCCATGACTCTGCAATACATGAACTTACTGATCTTGAAGATCTCCTTATCTGATCAGTCAGTGAAAATTTTTCTTCTTTTGGAAAGTTCTTCGATATCTCGAAGATGTCCATAGCCAGATTATGTGCTTTCTGGTAAACAATAAGTTCTTTAAAACTACTTACCATTTCTATTTAAGTTGTTTCTTTTGTCTAAAATCCTCACTCCTCACACCTCACACCTCACACCTCACACCTCACACCTCACACCTCACACCTCACACCTCACACCTCACACCTCACACCTCACACCTCACACCTCACACCTCACACCTCACACCTCACTTGTTTATCTTCCCCCAGGTATCCTTTAACGGTACAGTACGGTTAAAGACCAGATTCCCTTCAGTCGAATCACGATCAACACAGAAATATCCTATTCTCTGGAACTGAAATTTCTCAAGCGGTTTGGCAGAGCCTAAAGAAGGTTCAACCTTACATCCTTTTAGAATTTTAAGAGATTCGGGATTCAGAAATTTATGATAATCTTCATCTTTCTGGCCGGAAGGATCTTCATGATTGAATAACCTGTCGTATAATCTTACTTCAGCATCAATAGCATGTGAAGCGGATACCCAGTGAAGCGTCCCTTTAACCTTCTTGTCTGATGCATTTCCTCCACTCTTTGTCTCACGATCATAAGTACAATATACCTCTTCAATAACTCCTGTATCTTCATTCTTCCTGAATCCTTCACAAGCAATAATATATGCCCCTTTCAGACGGACCTCTCTTCCGGGAGCAAGACGGAAAAATTTGTTTGGAGGATCCTCCAAAAAATCATTTTGCTCTATGTAGACCTCACGGGTGAAAGGTACCAGACGTTTTCCCATACTGTCGTCCTCGGGATTATTGATGAGCTCTACATTTTCCATCTCTCCCTCAGGGTAGTTTTTTATAATAACCTTAAGCGGATCCAGTACACCAAATACCCTGGGAGCTTTAATGTTAAGATCCTCACGAACAGTATGTTCAAGGAGAGAGACATCATTCATGGCTTCTACTTTTGTATACCCTATAAGATCTATAAATCTCTTAACAGATTCCGGGGTATATCCCCTTCTTCGTAATCCACAAATAGTAGGCATTCTTGGATCATCCCATCCTGTTACTTTACCTTCCTGCACCAACTCAAGCAGTTTCCTTTTACTCATCATCGTGTAAGTAAGATTAAGCCTGTTGAACTCTATCTGTCTTGGCCTGTAATCATCTGTTTTAAGCTGGTCAATAAACCAGTCGTACAATGGACGATGGACTTCAAACTCAAGGGTGCAAAGGGAGTGTGTTATCCCTTCAAAATAGTCGCTCTGACCATGTGCAAAATCATACATGGGATAAACCATCCATTTGGTCCCTGTTCTGTGGTGAGGTGACTTAATTATCCTGTAAATAATCGGATCACGCATATGCATGTTAGGAGATGTCATATCAACTTTTGCCCTGAGTACATGGCTTCCTTCATCGAACTCTCCTCGGTTCATTTTTACAAAGAGGTCAAGGTTTTCTTCTGGGGGACGGTTCCTGAAAGGACTTTCTTTACCTGGTTGTGATGGTGTTCCTTTCTGTGCTGAGATGAGTTCAGCAGTCTGATCATCAACATAGGCGAGGCCCCTTTTAATGAGATCAACTGCAAATTCAAACAGTTTCCCAAAATAGTCGGAAGCGTAAAATTCCCTCTCTTCCCAGTTAAATCCTAACCATTTGATATCTTCCTTTATTGAGTCGATATATTCAACATCCTCTTTAACAGGATTGGTGTCATCGAAACGAAGATTGCATTTTCCTCCGTATCTCTTTGCCATACCAAAGTTGAAACAGATGGCTTTTGCATGACCAATATGGAGGTATCCATTTGGTTCAGGCGGGAACCTGGTATGAATTTTACCATTGTTCTTACCCTCTTTTATATCGTCAATAATAAATTGTTCAATAAAACTCACAGAGGGTCTTGATTCCTCTTTTTCATTTATATTCTCTTCTCTCATCCCTGATAAAATTAGAATGCAAAAATAAGATGAATTTGGTACTCAACATCTAAAAAACAGTGTTATTTTATTTTACTGGTTTAATATCCCCGGTTAGCATTTATTTGTCATTACTGCTTAATTAGGTATTTTATTAATATAATTGTATTCTTTAAAATTATTACACTATGGGGCTAATTATTATCGAGAACATGGAGTTCTACTCCTTTCACGGACATTTCAAAGAGGAGCGTATAGTAGGCAACAAGTTCCTTGTTAATGTCACTATTGAAACAGATATGGAGATTCCCTCAGAGAGCGACAATCTTAAGGATGCTGTTAATTACCAGCGGGTATATGAGTTAATTAAGCAACAGATGGAGCTTAAGTCTCATCTTCTTGAGCATATTGCGGGCAGGATTCTTGAAGAGATATATGCAGAGATGGAGGGGATAATCAAGGTTACTGTTAAAGTCTCAAAGATGAACCCACCTATAGGAGGGAAGATAGGGTCAGTAAGTGTTGTACTGAGCAGGTGAAAATTAAACTAAGAGAAATACCGATGCAGCCAGAGTTGAAGCTATAATGAAGTACCTGTATATTTTTTCCGGGAATAGTTTTACTACATAAATTCCAATGAAGATTCCCCCAGCTATAAAAGGTATAGAAATTAGGTTAAGGATCAGCGAATTAAAAGTTATGGTTTCCCATACAAGAACATGAATGGGGAGCTTCCCGCTGTTAAGAATGAGGTAAAACCATGCCCCGGTTCCTATAAATGCTTTTTTGGGAAGTCTCATTGCAAGAAAGTAGAGAGTAAAAACAGGACCTGCCGAATTACCTATCATTGTTGCAAATCCGCCGGTAAGACCTAAAAGAGATGCGAAATAGTGATTTTCAGGGATCTTTGTTCCCCGGTCTTTCCTTATGTCGTTTAGGATTGTAAGGATAAGCATAGACCATACCACAGTTATCATGATAAATTTGAACTGGGTATCATTTATCAGGTTTCCAATAATCACAGCAATAAAAATACCAACAACTCCCCAGGGCAGTATCCTGAAAATATGTTTCCAGACTGCGTGTCTGCGATAATATATCACAGCCATGATATCTGCGGTTACCATCATTGGTATAAGGACCCCTGTAGACTCTTTTGCTCCGAAAATCAATGCCATTACAGGCACAATAGCTAATCCTACACCACCAAGACCAGCTTTTGCCATACCCAGAACCATGGTTGCCAGAAAGAAGAGGAGTAAATATCCAGGTGTTAGATCATGGTGTAATGACAGGAGAAATGACTGCATAAAATATTCCGGTGATTTTGAGTAAGGTGCAAATATAGGAAAATGGTGTATTTGGCCTTATTAATTAATAACAAGAGTATTTCCAACTCCCAAATCCACAAAATTCTCACCAAACGCTTTTCGGAATTGTTTTATTTGATCTTCACCAGTGCAATGTGTTGCACCGCATTTCTTAATACCCAGTTTTTTAAAATTTGATTCAAAGATTTTGGGTTTGGTACCTGTATCAAATAATATGGTTTTATCAAGACCTTTAATCAGTATTGAGTATCCCCAGTCTGATTCCATTCCACTTGTATGAACATAATTGTCATAGATAATAAGAACACTAACCGGTTGCGTGATGCCATCATCCAAAGGTTTAGGGTAACTACCCTGATATTTGTCGTAGTCTGTAACCTGACATCTGGTGATCTGGAGGATAAATACTAATAAAGTGATTGTGAGGACAACTTTTCTTTTCATAATTCCTGATTTTTAGAAAATGGTAAGATGTTATAAGTATAAAGATAAACTAATTATAGCTTTCAAGGATATTTATTGTACCATATTCATTACGAAAGACGGAAAGGAAAGTGTTATTCGTTTTTCTACACTATATTCTTTTATAAGTGATGCGAAAGGGTTAAATATTTCACCGATCTTACTCTTACGTATACTTTCGGATCTATTTATAGTAAAGTGGTGAACCCAGGATTTAATGATTTGAATCGATGGTGATTTTTTGACAGGTACTTAATTGATTACAGCTTCACGAATGTTTTTGATCGGTACATCCAGTATAAAATCAGCCAGACTACTGTAACCGCTGCTGTTGCCGATACAAATTCATCCCATGGTTTAGTACGTGAAAGCAGGCTGCCGACAAAAATATTTCCAATTTGCTTGAAGCTAAAGAGTGAAGTGACGACATAGACAACAATGGAATTCATTCCAATTACAGTAAAGAAGAACGCCCATCGACGATACCCTTTTACCTCGATAATCCAATAGAACAGTGCCAGCATCAGAAAGCTGAAACCTCCACTTACCAGTACAAACGAACTTGTCCACAATAGTTTGATGATGGGGAAAACTATGCTCCATATTAAGCCGATCGCAATACATGCTATTCCGGAACCGGAGAGCATCAACACTTTTGTCTTTTCGGTGTAAGAGGACATCAACAGGCGGCTGGCCAGAACTCCCAGTAGAACCGAGGAGGCAAACCCCATATAACTAAGGAACCATGTATTTTCTCCAAAGTGAAACTTCCCCTGTACCATACGGTCTATCCAGATGGCCACGTTACCATCCGGAGTTAGTACTCCTTCGCCTATACCCGGCACGGGAACCAGCTCGAGCACAGCCCAATATAGCAGCAGAAAGAATGGAATGATAGCTAGCTGCATATTTGGCCTTAGTTCAATAACGACAACAACCGCAATCAAGTAACCTGCTGCTATTCCGTGCAATACACTGTAAAAAGGATGTAGTTGGGATAAATCCCATTTAAGAAGTCCTCCTTGTAAAACCATACCTAAGAAAAAGAGGATAAGTACCCGACGTATAGCGTGAAGATAGAGATGGCGTTTAGTTGTATTCATCGCTCTTCGTTTCTCAACAGACAGTGGGATGGAGACACCCACTATGAACATAAACAAGGGCCAGATCAGGTCCTCAAAGTGTAGCCCTTCCCAGGGTACATGTTGGAACTGAGGTGTTATGGCCTCTAAGGGGCCGCCAACCGCATTGGCCAGACCGGTGAAAATAGCACTTCCTCCAATGATCCAAAACATGTCAAACCCACGTAAGGCATCAACTGACATCATGCGCTTTGTAGGTTTATGGTTTAGAACTTGATTCTCCATATTAAATTTTATTTATTTACTTTAACATTGAAATTTACTATTATTTCATTTAATATGCCCGGATTAATTCATAGATTTAAATAAAATAATTGCTTATGAAAGCTATTAAAGTCAAGAATCAAACTACAGGTCGAAGAGAATTCATATCAATGATTTCGGCAGCCGCAGCTATGGGGCTCATTAGTACCACCGGTGTTAAAGCAGCTTCGCTCACAGACCTGTCAGGTGATAACGGAGTGTATTTCCAGCCTAAGATACCCACTATCGCTCTTGGCCCGCATCAGGTCAGTCGCTTGATCGTTGGTTCAAATCCGATCCTGGGTTATTCCTACCTGGGCAATCATACTGATAAACAAATGAAAGAATATTTTACCCCGAAGCGAACTGTGGAATTCCTTCATGATTGTGAGCAAGCCGGCATTACGACCCACCAGGGATCCTCCAGGTTTGATTACCTCCGTTTACTACGTGATCAGGGCTCCAAAATGAAGATCATCTGTCTCTCCTCTGACCGCAAAGAGATCAGTCAGACAATAGAGAATACTAATCCAATAGCCATGGTTCACCATGGCGGAGTGACCGATCGTATGTTTGCAGAGGGTAAATCCAATGTTGTACGAGATTACGTGAAGGCGGTTAAAGACAGCGGTTTGCTGGCCGGTGTTTCCGCACATAATCCAGATGTCATTAAGCAGATTGCTGATGAAGACTGGGGCGTTGATTTCTTCATGACCTGCTTCTACTTCCTGACCCGTAAATTGGATAAAGCTAAACTCCCGGCTCTTCCTGTTGGTGACTATTCGTTTTTCAAGGATGATCCTAAAGCGATGACCAAGGTGATCCGGCAGGTGAAACAACCATGTCTGGCCTTTAAGATCCTTGGAGCAGGACGACTATGTTCCAACGAAGAGACTGTCCGTTCCGCATTTCAATTTGCCTTCGGGAACATCAAGCCCACCGATGGAGTGATTGTGGGGATGTTCCCCAGGTATTTCGACGAGATCGGAGCAAATGCACAGTATGCCCGGGAGCTTGGATAGTAATAGGGGAACAGTCAAAATGTCTTTTTGTATTGCCTGAGAGTTGCCTGGCGACAGCCCAAAAAATGAATATTCCAGATGATAGGATTGTCGTAGCAAAACCAAGAGAGCCTTTTGAGATAAAGGGAATTAAAGTAGATCCGATAAGGGCTTTACATGGGAATGCCAATTTTGCTATCTATTATGATGCCAACCTACAGGATTGCGGGTATCTGCTTACAATAAACGGTAAAACTTTCCTTCAGCCCGGCGACACTTACCTGCTTGAAGACCATCTGTTTCTGAAACATGTTAATGTACTGTTTTTTTCACCAACGGAACATAATATGTACATCGATCGCTCAGTAATACTTATCAATGCACTTGATCCGGATTATATTTTTCCACAACATCACGGTACCATGGTTGTTAATGAGGGCACCCGTTTCTGGTCAAAGGGTTATCCTGATGAGGTCCTTATCCTTTTAACGAGGCCTTTAAAAGAGAAATACCATATATTGAAACCGGGAGGTAAAATGGAAATTAAATGATACTCAACAAGATACTCTGGTCCTTCGGCCATGGTGTCTTATTTTTTTACCTTTCCCCTAACAAGTTCAGGTCAGTTAAAAAAATAATCCCCCACCACTTCGTGGAGGAGGATTTTATTGAGGTCGGTGGCGGACTCAAACTATTTTTCCATATTTTTTCGCATTGTATTACTGGGTATGCCATATAATGGGTTTTTGCGTTGTATATTTAACAAGGAAGATTAAAGGAAATTAAACCAGATAAAAGAAATATGGGACAAATATGGGACAAGTATTAAATAAATGAGTAGATTTGATTCATACTTATACTTAGACTGCAAAAGCCGGGCGTATTGACCACATCTGGCCGGCCAGATTACAAATAACATACATAACTAAAATACAAGAACTTAACTCCGGCTTTTGGTGGTCAATTTGATCCGGCCAACTATGGTCAAGGCCGCTGGCTTTTCCAATTAATATTCCATTTGGTAAAACTCTAAATATGTCAGGCTTATATTATTTTGGTCAATATATCTATTTGTTCACGTTACGTGAACATTTGTAAAATTTGAACAGAATTATTTTTGTTTTTAATATTTTGTTCAATATATTTGTTTGTTCACGTTACGTGAACATTTGTAAAATTTGAACGGAATGGAAGGTAATTTAATATATACAGTTATAAACGAGATACTTAAGGAGCATAAAATCAATGCTTTCTGGGAGAAGCCATTCATTCCAAATATTGATGGTGCTTTGAATATTGATTATAAAGGTCATAATCACAGGTTCTATGTAGAAATAAAGAAGGAACTCAGGGAATTTCAGCTTCACCAGATATTTAACCTGGCAGAAGAGTATAAACCATTCCTTGTAATCGCAGAAAACCTGTTTCCAAAAATAAAGGATGCGCTTGTGGAGCACGGAATAGCATATATTGAAATGAATGGGAACATAAATATAGAAACTGAGAATTTCCTTTTAAAGGTAGAGGGAAAACGAAATAAATATCTCCAACCAGAGAAGCATGGCAGGGCATTTACAAAAGCTGGACTAAAGGCAATATTCCTCTTCTTAACTAACGAAAATGAGATAAATGATACCTATCGGGAGATTGCAAGAAATGCCGGCATAGCTATTGGTAATGTCAAACTTATCCACGAAGGTCTGATTGAAGAGGGATATGCTTTAAAACTCAACGAAAAGGAGCTAAAATTAACAGATAGAAAAGAGTTATTACAAAAGTGGGTTACCGCATATACAGAAAAACTCAAGCCAACATTATATATTGGCAATTTCAGGTTTAATAATCCAAATGAATTTATTAAATGGAAAGAATTAAATCTGGAAAGAACCCTTACACAATGGGGTGGTGAAGGTGCCGGGAATATCTACACAGATTACCTTCAGCCAGAAGTATTGACTTTATACACAAATGAAAAAAAGGCAAACCTAATAAAAGAGTATAGGTTACTACCTGACCCTGATGGAAATGTCATTGTTTACGAGAAATTCTGGAAAGACAAAAAACCCTTCAAAAATGTTGTTCCGCCCATAGTAGCTTATGCGGATTTATTGGCCACAGGTAACAGAAGATGTATTGAAACAGCACAAAAGATATATGAGCAACTTATTGACAATACCCTTTAATAAAATCCGAAGTGAGGGTAATTACAAAGAAATACTCGAAGCACTTGAACGTGGATTCAGTAAATTCGGAATTGACTTTTACCTTGTAGGTGCTACCGCAAGGGATGTATGGATGCGAGGAGTTCATGAAGTGCCACCAAAAAGGGCCACCAGTGACATTGATTTCGGTATTATGATTAAGGATAGCTCCATTTTTGAGGAACTGAAAAATTATTTAATCGATATCGAAGGATTTACACCCTATAAAGAGAATGCTTTTGTCCTTATTTGGAAAGACAAGACCCAGGTTGACCTAATACCTTTTGGGGAGTTGGAGCATGAAGGTGTTGCAACTGTCAAAGGAACAGGTTTCACAAGTATGAATGTTGAAGGATTTATGGAAGTGTTTGAACAAGCTTCTGAAGAGATTCAAACTGAAGACCAGCATTTTAAAGTTTGTACTCTGGCAGGAATAGTAATATTAAAATTGATTGCCTGGGATGACAGACCTGAAATGCGTGGAGACGATATTGATGATATAGCTGAGATAATTAAGAATTATTTTCATTTTAATTCTGATGCAATTTGGGAACATCATAGTGATTTGTTTACTGATGATAATGATTTGGATGAAATTGCATCGCAATATTTAGGCAGGGAAATTGGAAAAATCATTTCCGGAAATACCAAGCTTAATGAGCGAATAAAAGGGATTCTGGATAAAGGACTTAGTGATAGCAATTCGAATAATCTGGATGAATTATTAGCCAGGGAATCTGATGAAACTATTGATTATTCGAGGAGTTTGATTTCTCATATTCTTGCTGGCATCAAAGAGATAACTGGATAAGTAACGAGAGTGCCTGTTAATTTTCCTAAATCCATATATATTTATTGCAAAACTTTGTCAGTTTATAAATATTCCTGTCAAAGATTTGGTATTTTTGATTATTTATTCTAATTTCGTAATACCAAATTTAAAGTGATGTCTGAAGGTAATGTTATACAATATTTGAAATCCAATCTGAACGACCAGGCTCAATTTACTACCCAGAAATTAATTGAATTGCTCACTGTTCTAAATCCGGAAACAACTAAAAATACTCATTCGTGGAGAATTAACCAATTAAAATCCACTGGCCAAATTCATCAGATAGGAAGAGGTCTTTATTCTTTTATTTCTAAACCTGAATTTACGCCAACACTAAGTCTTAAAACAAAACGATTATATAACCGTGTTGAAGCACTTGTTCCGGGAATTGAAATTGTGGTATGGGAAACTCCTATGCTTTCTGATATAATAGGCCAACCGATTGACAAGCATTTCATATTCTTCCACACAAAAAGGGATAAAATTGATTTACTACATGGAAAGATGCTTGACTTCAGCAGGCCTACTTTTCCTAATCCAAATAAAGAAATTATTGAAAAGTACCTTCTCCCTTTGAATGAAGCGATAATAATTTTGCCTCTTTCAACGCAGACTCCGATAATGAAGCTAAATGATTTTAAAACTAAGACTATTGAAGGGTTATTGGTTTCTGCTTGTCTTGTAGAATCTATTTTGATGCCTTTGGGGATTGATTTAAATAAACTATTTGCAGCTGCTCTCTCAAAATATAATGTAAATGAGAGCAAACTATTAAGGTATGCCGGAAGAAGAGACAGAAGAACTGAAATAAGTGAAATATTAAAAACTATAAGTTAATATGAAAGAAGAATCAGATAATCTGGCGGAATCTGCTGTCCAGGATGATTTAATCCTTGATGACAATCAACTTGTTTGTCTTTTAACTGGAGAAGTCAAGAAGGAATCCTCTAAGGAAAATAATCTATAGTCTGTAATTCGAATGCTCAATGAGGAATACAAATTTGAGCTTGAGAATATGGAACGGGAGTTCACCATAACCTATGTGGACCCAGAATCCGGAAAAACTAAAAAGCAGAAGATTGACCTGGTTGTTTTTGAAAATGGAACTGGTCACGAACAGGAAAATATTATCCGTATTTGTTTTATCCAGGATGAAAAAACCAAGGATAATGATAAAAAGAAGGGTGCTGAGGCTACTCTAAAATACATAATGGGTGCCTTGGAGAACTGTGAGTTTGGTCTTTGGAGTAATGGTTTAACCTACCTCTTCTTTCAAAAAGAAGTTGACGATTTTGGGAATGAAGATTTTATAGATATAGCTGATTTCCCTGGTGAAGGAGAGACTATGGACGACCTTGACAGGCCAGACCGCTCTGCCGGCAAAATACCGGTAAATGATTCCCTGGTCAAGACTTTTAAACGTTGCCATGACTATATTTATGGTAACGAGGGAATGAAAAAAACTGCCTTCTGGGAATTACTCAATCTCATATTCTGCAAGCTTTATGATGAAAAGGAGCGATTTAATCCCGAAAGGAACGGTACCTATCGTAGAAAATTTTGGGTGGGTATTAAAGAGAAAAACACTCCTGAAGGACTTGCCACAATTTCAAAAAGAATAAAAACACTTTTTGAAGAGCTTAAAAATGATATTGTTTTTAAGGAAGTATTTGATGGGAATGAGCGTATTAGTCTTACTGATAAAGGTCTTGCCTTTGTGGCAGGAGAAATAGCAAAATACTCATTTCTTGACGCTTCTGTTGACGTTAAAGGCACAGCTTATGAGACCATAGTATCGGACACTTTAAAAAAGGAAGATGGCCAATTTTTTACCCCGAGGAATATTATCCGATGCATGGTTGAAATGCTTGACCCAGCAGAAAATCAGCGTGTACTCGACCCGGCATGTGGTTCTGGCGGATTCCTGGTTATGGTACTCGACTATGTAAGAAAGAAAATTGCAAAGCGACTTTACCCTGACTTAGAAAGTCCCTTCATTGAAGAAAAATATAATACGATTGAAGTTAATCAACTGGTTAAGGAATATGCAGAACAATATCTTTTTGGTTTTGACTTTGACCCGGACCTTAAAAAGTCTGCAAGAATGAATATGGTGATGGCCGGTGATGGTCATGCCAATGTTTTCCATATTAATTCCCTGGCTTATCCCAAAGGAAACAATCGTTACGAGCTTGAACAGGTTGAAAAATCAATTAAGAAAAGCCTCTCTCAATCCGAAGATAAGAAATTCCCATTTGAGTATGATGATGCCAGGGGAAAATTTGATATGATATTTACAAATCCACCATTTGGAGCCAAAATTCCAATAAATGACCGTGATATTCTCGATATGTATGACCTGGGCAGAGGTAGTTCCAGCGAACCACCTGAGATACTTTTTATTGAAGCATGCTATAATTATTTGAAACCTGGAGGTAAAATGGCGATTGTTTTACCAGATGGGATACTTGGGAATCCTAACACACTGTCAGTTCGTGAATGGATTTTAGAAAAATTCCGGATTTTAGCCTCAATTGATTTAGCAGTAGAAGCATTTCTACCTCAAGTAGGTGTTCAAGCTTCATTGCTTTTCTTGCAAAAGAAAACAGAGAAAGAAAGACAGTTAGCAAAAATTCAGGAAGAAGATTATGAGGTTTTTATGGCTATAGCTGAAAAATTAGGAAAAGACAGACGAGGAAATCCAATTTATTTAAGGGATGATGATGGCGCTGAAATTCTATTTGAAGAAGATAAGAAATATCTTGTTAATGAAAAAAACGGGAATCGCATTCTTAAAACTCGAAAAGAGAAGAATAGAAGAATAGACGATGATTTACCCCAAATAGTTTTTGAATTCAAATTAAAAACAAAAACTAAATGAAAACAGAATGCATTAGTTACAGTAGTATTAATAATGAAGCAGGTAAAATTTTCAGTCCAACTTTCTATTTAAATAAAGGGAAAATTAGAATCTTGAAAATGGTTGAAAATTGCAAGAAATCTAATTTCTTGGGAGATTATGCTGTCGCTTATAAAGGTAATATTTCAAAAAATACTTTTATTAATAACGGAGAAAATTCAATCCCGTATTTGTCAGCTCAAATAATGGTTAGGTTCCCATGTGAGAACTTCAAATACATTTCAAAGAAGTATACTAAACAGATTGATGTGCTTACTTTAAAAGAGAAGCAAATTCTTTTAAGTTGCTCAGGCACAATAGGTAAGACGAGGCTAGTTCTTAATGATATATTAAATCAAGTGGGGTCTTCTGACATTATAAGACTTGAGGGTAGAAATAGTGAAGATAATTATGGTTTTGTTTATTCTTATCTCAGCTCACCAACAATCTATTCTTATATTCAATCTTTAGCTTATGGGTCCGTGGTAAAACACATTGAACCTTCAAAAATTGAAAAAATACCAGTACCTGCAATAAATGATGGTATTAAAACTTTTATTAATAAGAAAATTAAGGATTCCCAAGAAAATAGAAATCTTGCATTACAGAATTTTAAATATGCGATAAGTTTGTTTGAGTCTTATATGCCCTCGATTAACTATGACAAAATTTATCAACTCAAAATTTCCAAATCCGATGATTACAGAAAGCGATTTGATGCTACAATGCAAATTCCACAAATTAATAAGTTCTATAGTGAATTCAATAATAAATATGTATTAGAAACAATAGAATCTCTCTCTCAAAATGTTTTCACGCCAAATATTTTTAAAAGGAATCGAGTTCAAAACGAAGAAAATGGAATTCCTTATTTAGGTGGAGCTGATTTGTTAGAACTTAATCCAAAATTTGATGATTTTCTTTCTAAAAAGATGCGTAATCTCCAAGATTATATTATTAAAGAGAATTGGATAGCTATTCAAGATTCCGGAAGTATTACTTCAATAGGTTATGTTTCTTTTATACCAAATTATCTTGATGGAATTGCAGCTACTAACAACTTAGTGAGAATTATAGCTAAGGATGAAGAAAATTTTAATCCTTACATATTTGCATTTTTAAGGACTAAACAGGGGCAAAAAATACTCAAAAACCTTTCATATGGAACGGGACAACTTCACATTGATACAAACCAAATTAAAAATCTGAAAATCCCAATCATCCCCGAAATTAAAGATGAAGTCTCTAACAGAATTAAACAGTATTTAAAATTTCAAGATACAGGATATAAGTTGGAAAAAGAAGCTATTGAAATCGTTGAAAAAGAAATACAGTCATGGCAGAATTAATACCAGCATATTTTAAAGAATTTGTGAATACAGGAGAAGAGCGTTTAGTCCTTTATCTCCAGGCCAATCTACCAGATAACTACTATCTCCTACCTAATATTGAGTTGGCTGCTACTAATCCAAGGAATAATATTACCCAGTTCTGGGAATACGATTTACTTGTATTAACCCCTCATGCCATTTTTTGTATTGAAAACAAAGACTGGAGAGGGAGATTGGAAGGAGATAATAATTATTGGTACCTGAACGACCGGCAAAAGGCCAATCCGCTTAAACTTGGCAGACAAAAAACAGCCATCCTGCATTCAAAACTAGCTCAAGAAAATCCTGATTGGAGTAAAGTGTGGGTACAGAATATGGTAACCTTATCTCACCCAGTTCAAAATAAGTCAGGACTGGCACAGGAAGCACTTAAGCTTACTTTTCTGCTGAACAATCAGCTTATTGATTTTATTACCAATCCTGAAAAGTTAGGACAGCGTGAAAATGGAATTTTACCCTGGCATGATAAAATCATCGCATATCTGTCAGGTAGTCAAAGCATCAAGAAACCTGAAGAAAAGAAAGAACTTTTGGGGCAATATGAGATAATTGAAATACTTAATAAGGAAGTAAATTATACTGAATACCTGGTTAAGATTAAAGGAGTAACCTCATCGATAAGGAAGAGAATAAAAGAATATGCACTGGAAAGTAATGGTGATGAACAATCGAAGAATAGAATCCGGAACCAGTTCATTGCATTAAATAAGATAAAAGGGAAATCATTCATCCTGAATGTAGAATTTTTCAATGATGATGAGAACCACCTTTTCTACGAAATAACAGATTTTTATGATGAGAACACGTTGAGAGCAGAACTGAAACTTAAAACTTATACCAACGAACAAAGGTTAACCATCATTTCAGATTTGATGGCAGCTCTTAAGTCTGCTCATGATGAAGGTGTTTATCACCGAGAGATTAACCCTGAGAATATTTACATAATCAGCGGACATGCTTATTTAAGCAACTTTGGCAAGGCCTGGTTTACTGACCATAATGGAATGGGATATACAGTGGCCTCTACAATAACAGCCGCTAATATAACTCCATACCATGCGCTAGAACTCTTAAGTAAAGAGGCATCCAGAGCATCTGATATATATTCATTGGGAGTTCTGATTTATGAACTATTTCTTGGAGAAGTACCGGTTACATCTTCCTTAGAACTGAATAAGCTTGGCGGAAGACTTCCTGAAGATAGATTGCCAACATCGAAAAATCCTGCATTGCCAAAGTGGTTGGATGAATTATGCAATAAAACCATTTTGTGTGATGAATTTGAGAGGTTTGACAACCTTGCTGAAATGGAATCATTTATCAAAGAGAATCTCAAAGAGCAATCGACAACCCCAGAGAAGGAAAAAGAAAAAGTTCAAGAGGATTCATTAGAGTATAATATTGGTGATAAAGTCGGTTTTAAAGGGAAACAGAGCATCATAAACCATGGAGAAGCATTGAGGAATCTTATTAATCCTGAATATAATGTTTCGGAAGAAGCGGAAGCATTTTCCCAACCTTCACTCAACCGTCTTTTTCCAAAACTAAGATTTTCAATAAACAATATTGAAGAGTACCTGGGAAATCCTTCTAGATTTGCAGCTCACTTAAGCTTTTTAATAAATCCTTTCCCAACCAGAAGTGAACTCATAAATGTTCGCAATCCAAAGATTAATTTTTATCTAAACGGCTTAATAACAACACCTTCTATTTACGTAGAAGAATCTGAAAAGGAAATAAGCTGGAAAAAATTTATCTTTCCAAATAAACTGAATAGTCCACTTAATGACTTTTCGGATAAAGGGATACAATTGTTTGGTAACTTACAATCATTTATTGCCGGTGCATTGTCTACTCAATCAACCGATTCCATTCCCTCAACAGAATTAATCTTATCAGAAAAGGATAAGGTATTGATTTCACTTTTGCATGACCATTCCGATTGGGTAATAACATTTGATAAAAATCTTGGCCCAGAGATTTTTGACCAGCCAAGTAAGGATGGGCATATTCCATTTCTTTTGGATTATATTCCCGGTGAAGAAATTTCTGGTGTTTCCTCTTTTCTTACCACCAGGCCAACAAGTGAAGTGCTTGGATTACTGGCCCCCCATTTTGAGGAATTTGATTTAAACGTATCTGATAAAAATGACGAGGAAAAAATAAAAACTCTTCTTGAGGATTTAAGGGCAATAAGCAGTTCATTAGTCCTTCAACTTAACTCTTCTAAGAACAAAGCCTTTGAAGTGATTGGTGCTGCTTTTACAAAAAGAGTTCTCGAAAAGAAAAGAATTTTGACTGATGCATTTTTGATACCAATTGATTTGCATCAGAACTTATTTGAAAACCTTTCAAATGAGAATAAAAGCAGAGCCGATAATTTGTTAGTAAGGATTGATACTCAATCAAGAACAATTGAAATAAATGTCATTGAGGTTAAATGCAGAAAGTCACTCGCTGAAAGCGAGAAAATTGACCTTAAAGAAAAAATTAAAAAGCAAATTGAGAATACAATACAAGCATTACAGTATCACTTTGACCCACAATATTCATTATCTCATGACAGACTTGACCGAAAGATAAAGAACAAGGAGCTAAAAGCCTTATTGGAATTCTATATTGACAGGGCAAACAGGTATAAATACCTGGATGACCAAATTCATCAAAACTATCTAGATTTTTTGCAAACTCTGGACTCAGGATTCCAATTGACATTTAAACAATTAGGATTAATCTATGATTTCTCAGCATCACAAAGGCATAAGAAAGAAGTAATTGATAGTGAATTAACATTTTTCATTTTCGGTTATGACCTGATTAGAGAAATTCTGGACCCCAACTCTGATTTAAACACAAAAAGGCTTGAAAATGAGGATTTGGAAACAGAATTAAATTCTCAATTTGGGTCCAAATCAATATCTTCATTAGTCCAACAAATCGGTAATTCTGGTGACGTTGGCTATCCTGTTGTTGAAAAAGTTTTTTCTGAATCGCCTGACCTAAAACAAGTGGCAGAAAAGTTGCATCCTATTGCTGAAGGAGATGGGGATATAAAAACTGGGGATAAGGATATTAAATCAGATATTAAAGACTCTTCGGATAATGTTAAACCTGCCTTTGATATTATGATTGGTAAAAGTGGGGATTCACCACAATATGGCTTGATTGGAAAATCCATTCATGGAAAAACGCTAGGAATGGATTTGAGTGAGACGAATACAGTTAGTCTGTTTGGAGTACAAGGCGGTGGAAAAAGTTATTCAATAGGGATTGTATCTGAAATGGTATTAAAGCAAGTTAAAAACTTGAACTTGTTGCCCTCACCCTTAGCAGGTGTAATATTTCATTACAGTGAGAGCATGGATTACGAACCGGAGTTTACTTCAATGATTTACCCTAATGACAAGTTTAGTGAAGTACAAAAGTTGAAGCAAGAATATGGGGTGGACCCTGACCGTATTGAAGATATTGTTATTCTTGCGCCAAAAGATAAAGTAGAGGAACGTACCGCAAAATATCCTTCCATACCGGTGCTCCCCATAGCATTTAATTCAAGTGAACTCAACGTTCAGGATTGGCTATTTCTTCTTGGAGCAATTGGGAATGATTCCACCTATATCAAACAGCTTAGGGCGATAATGAAAGAGAATCGAAATAATCTTTCGGTTGAAGCACTTCATACAAGTGTTGAAAACTCCGCTTTACTCAGCAATGTTCAAAAAGCACTTGCCCGGCAGAGATTATTATTTGCACAGGAATACATTGATGATTCATTTAACCTTAAAGAAATACTTAAACCAGGGAGACTAATATTGGTTGATTTGAGGGATGAATTTATTGAAAAGGACCAGGCACTTGGCCTGTTTGTCATTATGCTTAATATATTTTCATCTGTAAAGACTCCAAAGGATGAACACTTCAACAAGTTCATAGTATTTGATGAAGCTCATAAATATATGGATAATAAAGAGCTTACAAGCAGCATAGTAACTGCCATCAGGGAAATGAGACACAAGGGAGTTAGCATTATGATAGCTAGTCAGGACCCACCCAGCTTGCCGAATGAGATTATTGAATTGAGTAGCATAGTAATTGTTCACAAATTCAATAGTCCTCAGTGGTTAAAGCATATTCAAAAATCAATTACACAGCTTAATGCTCTAACTCCGGCTGAAATGTTTGCCTTACAACCTGGAGAGTGTTTTATTTGGACGACTAAAGCGAATGACAAGACTATTACCACCCGACCCTTAAAAATGTACACCAGACCAAGATTTACTAAACATGGGGGTGGCACAATTAATGCCTTATAGATTGGAGAAAATAAAATATATATCTGAGAAGGGAAATCGGCTTAGAAATGAAGATTATGTCCTGAAGGAATCCTGGAACCCAGGAGTCTCTCTCGTCCTAATTGCGGATGGCATGGGGGGATATGAAGATGGTGATATTGCAGCAAAAACTATTTCACAATCAGTCTATACTTTCTTAAAGGCCAACTTTTCTTTAAATAAGGATATCTTTAAGCAGATTAAAGATGCATTGAGAGGTGCTAATCAAGCAATTTCCGAGATAAAAGCCGGTAATGGGAAAAAATTGGGAGCTACCTTAGCTGGAATAATCTTTTCTGAAAATTCTGCAATCTGCTTCTGGTTAGGAGATGTAAGGATAATTCATTTCAGAGACAATCATATTCAGTTCCAATCAAGAGGCCATTCCTTGGTAAATGAATTAAAAGCTCAAAATGCTAATATTGATGCCGGGAATTTAAAAAGGATTAATCATATAGTAACCAGAGCAATATTAGGGAATGATGAAATTCCAGAACCCGAAATACAGGTTATTGATGGATTATCTAAAGCAGATAGGTTTGTAATTTGTTCGGATGGAGTTCATAATGTTGTTGGTTCAAAAGAAATGGAACAACTAATGCAAAGTAATATTGAACCACAATCATTTATTGAAATTATTCAAAGCAAGTGCGAGATTCATGGGGATGACAATTATTCATTAGTTCTGATTACAAAAGAATAGTGAATTAGAGTATCTCACTCTATGAAAATCATTTTTTTCTGGCACAAACAAAATGAATCATGTAACGTATTGATTTACAGGAGTCATTTTCATTTATCTGTGGGGGTTAGAATCTGACTGTCATATTGTATGTGAAAATAAGTGTGGTTAATTGAAATATAATAGGGATACAATTTAGGATACAAAATAGGTATACAAAAAAAGATAACCTCCTTATGTACAGGCATATAGTGCTTGTATTTGTAGCCCCACCAGAGACTGAGATTCATTATCAAGCATACTGTCTTATTTACGTTACCATATTAAGATCTTTATGCCAATTGTATTAGATTTCCCATGAAAGAAGTAAATGGTTTGATTCTCCAAAAATGTCAGTATTTCATTTTATGGGGCAAATATGGGACAAATAGCAAATCAAAAAACCCTACTAGGCTGATATATAGCTATAGTAGGGTTTAAAATTGAGATCGGTAGCGGATTATTTTATGATCCGGTTATGGGGTGTCTTTCAGCAAAATCCCTGCTGCCTCCGGCGGTTGGTTATTTTTTGATTTCATCCCTCAATCCGGTAAACCGGCCTCGGTCTGAAACAAAAAACCCCCAGCACTACGTGTTTAGGGATTTTATTGAGGTCGGTGGCGGATTCGAACCGCCGTACCTGGTTTTGCAGACCAATGCCTAGCCACTCGGCCAACCGACCATAAAAACCTCGGCCAAGGCTGAGGTGTATTATTTATTTGGATTGCAAAAATAATAAAAATTGTAAAACATTTCTAATGATTCTTTCTATATCCGGGATATTTGTTTTTAAAGAGTATGTTCAGTTTCTAAATGGGTTTATTAGAAATCAGATTCTTCAAGTCTGAATAGCACCGGGAGTGTAAACCATACTGGAACAGGAACACCTCCCTGTTTCCCGGGTTTAAATCGGGGCAGTGTCCTTACAACTCTCAGGGCTTCATTGTCAAGAGTGGAATCAATACTTCTGATCACCTCCTGGAAATTCCGGCATCTCCTCAACAAATATGAATGGTTTGGATTCGGGTGGTATTATTGGATTTTCTTAACTCACACTATATAACCGGAGGGCTTTACCCTACCTTAGCCCAAACCGGTAACTGAATTTTATGAGAAAAATATTGTGAGGTTTATTATCATTATTATCAAAGAGATTATCCAGATCATTGAAAAGATCAAGGTGTCCTGAGTCATTTGAATTGCTTCTGGTCTGATTCCAGACAAGATAAACAGAGGACCCGGGGTTATATTCCCATCGGACAACCAGATTAGAAAGAAATTCCTGAACATTAAAATCTTCTTTATTAAAGCTATAGTCTGTTGTTCCATTAACATTTTCATCAATATTATATTGATCGTTATCGAGGCTGATCTGGTTCCCGGAATAAGTCAGGAAACGTTCTATATAGCTATCTGCTTTCGGGTCGAGAATCAACTTGTGATCATAGTACTTACCGGCAGCAATAAATGGCTGCCCCCAGTATTGCAGTGTAAGATTAGGACTCAGGTTAAGATTCACCCTGAACGATGTGCTTATGGTTTCTCTGTCTATACTGGCAAAAATGTATTTGTCAGTATTATTAATATTCTCTACAGTAACATATTGAAGTTCAGTGAATGATTTTGTAAATCCGGGATTAAAAGAGACAACCAGGTAATTAGTTGGTTTATAATCAATTTCAACCTCTGAGTGAATAGAATTGGAACTGTTCTCATATCCTTTTGATCCGCTTACATGAGCACTGAAGACCAGCTTTTTACGATTATCTGAAGAAAAACCGATGATAACATCTGCGTTTCCTGGTAAATCTATCAGGGGCCCCCCACGAAGAGTTCCGGCAGAAAGGGAAGAGCCATCAATGTTGCCTCTGATCCATACATCCCAGAAATTCGTAAGATGCATGTTTGTATTCAATTCAATTCCTCTGCCGGTATTATCCCCACCAAAGGTCCATAATGAATAAATATCAGCATTGATGTTGTAACTTCTGTATATCCAATTTGGTTCCCACTGGCTGTATCCACCCCAAAGGACAGATAAAACCTGGTCTGCCGATGGTAAGTATCCAAGATCATTAGTTTCAAAACCAGGTGTTTTCCAGGTAGTAGCGCTCATGAAATTCCAGTGTCCGTTTAATTTCATTATTTGCATCCTTCCGCCTGATCCTGCAAGTTTTGTCCGGGTGGTATCAAGAACACTATAATTTTTATCTGGCCGCTGGTAGTAATGTGCAGAGGCTCTCTGGGTATTCTCCAATGCCTCTTTGGATCCCTCCACAAGACTGAATGCCGTATTGAGATTGACAGACCAGTTTTTATCCTTCAAATATTGAGTAAAATCAATCCCTCCGGTATAGGCAGCTTTGTGCATCGATTCACTCAGATTGGTATTGAGAGCTCTGTTTGTACTTGTAAATATTCCACCAATTATTGTCTTACCATCGTTAATGTCTTTCTGTACTCTGCCAACCAGGTAATTTGTTAGTGGTTCTACTGTCTCAAACATCGTTCCGCCGACAGTATCAATTTCAGCTTTCTCCTCTGCAGTTACAGCATTGATAAATCCAATTGAAAGTCCGTCTTTTGTTTTTCCGGTAAGTTTTGCTGCTCCAAGTATTGTAGATTGAATTGGTACATCTGAATGCCAGCCATCATTCAGGGAGGGATCTCCTTGAGGGCGGCGACCTATTCGTCTGGAATAGAACAGGTTATCATTTCCAACATCTCCATCGCCAATACCAAGGCCAAAGTTGGTTATATTGTTTCCTTCAATAAAGAAAGGTCTTTTTTCACTAAAAAATGTTTCGTATGCAGTTAAGTTTACCTCCGATGGGTCTGCTTCAATTTGCCCGAAGTCAGGATTTATTGTCAGGTCCATCGTCATATTATTGGTTATACCTATTTTAGCATCTATCCCTCCATTCAATTTAGATAATTTCCCTTTTGCCAGGAATGGGTTTTCAGGTACAGCTTTAAAAGTTTCGACCTTAGCGACTCCATATGGGGTTATATCAAAGATCTTTGTTGGTTTTATTTGTTCAAGACCTGATAGTTCTCCTATCAGGTGTATAAACCCAGGGGCATCTCTTGGTATATGTTGCCAGAATGTTGTTTCGTCCTCTCTGTATAAAATTCTTGCTATATTCATACCCCAGACATCACCTGAGTTATTTTCAAACCGGACCTGACTAAATGGAATTTTCATCTCAGCAAACCAGCCTTCACTGTTTACGGAGGTTTTTACCCACCAGTTTGGATCCCATGATGAGTCTTCATTCTGACCATCATTGCTAAACATCTGGTCATATTTTACACCTGCTGAACTCACCCCAAATAAGAACCCTGTCCGGAGATCATGAAAACTGTCGATAATTATTCCGACAAGGTCTCCATCTACCTGATCACGTCGTGATAAGCGGTTAACAATACTGTCGGGATTTGTATCGTATGCTTTAACTGCTACGTAGAGATTATCTTCATCGAAAAGAATTTTAAATTCAGTTTTCTGTGATGCCTCTCTTCCGTTATATGGCTCGTTTTGAGTGAAACCATCACCCCAGCTACCTGATTGCCATGCGTCATCATCAAGAACTCCATTGATGACAGGAGCAGAGTTTACAAAGGTTGCTTCATATCGTTTCTTTTCGAGAGCCTGCCCATAGGTTGAGGTTAGGATAAAAAATATTATCAAGCTGGAAATCATGAATCTTTTCATGCAAAGGCAGGTTGCTAATGGGTTCTGAATAAAGACGAAAAAGAAAGGATTTTGTTGCAGGAAACTGTTGATTTTATTATTTCTAAATAAGGGATAGTTAGGTGAGTTATATGTTTTGAACCTTAGGCACCAGGATATCTTAATCGTAAAGCTTAATAAATTCATAGGTATTGCCTGTATATTCAAGAAATTTCAGAAAGTCTGTTTTTGAAACAACCAGAGAGGCAGTGTTAATATTAGGATGAAAGGCGAGCCGGTCGAATTCGTTAAGTTTTTTATCAATAAAGAGATGCACATGATTGTCTCTGTCATTAATGAGGCCAAAAGGAGACACAGATCCGGGTTCGATATTGAGGTATTTTTTAAGTCTTTTATTGGAAGCAAAAGTAAGCTTCCCCTGTCTGAGTTTTATTTCAAGTTCCTTTATATTGAGTTGTCTCAGGTGCTCGAGGATAACGAGATAGTGCCTGTCTCCCTTATGATTGCGAAAGAAAATGTTTTTGCACCTTCCTGAATTAAAGTCTTTCCAATGGATCTTAGCATCTTCAATTGTCGCCAGAGGTGGATGTTCATGATATTCAAAAGGAATATTCAGCTTTTCAAAAAGTTCATAAAGTTCCTTTTGTCCTCTCATCCGGCATTAACTTTTTTTTTTGGATATAGATAAATTCCATCTCGGCGAGAGATGCAATATCAATACCGGCTTCTTTCATATCAATATCTTCTTCATCATGAAACCACTCGATAACAATCGGAATACCAAGAGGAGGTAGTCTTTTCAATTCGGAAAAAATATCATAGATAAACTTCGCTGATGATGAGTTGAAATAGGTCAAATCGGTTTGAAACTTGAGAGGATTTTCAGGTGTATATATGCTGCCTTCTTTTTGAAGAGTTTCATTTATAAAGGTTCTGAACCATTCAACTACGGGGTAATATAGTGCCCGGACATCTTCAGGTGAGGATACTCCACGAATGAGAAAAACATTTTCTTCAGGAGAAAAAAGAATCTCGGGAGTTAAACGTGTGGGAGCAATATGAAGTTTTTGCATATTCAGCTGTTTTTACAAAATTGCACTATATATTTTAGAAATACAAAACTAAAATAGAGCAACCCTGAGTTTTAGAGCAACATGTTGCCCATTTCTTCAGGAGTATAGCCTATATCTTCAAGTAGTGGAGTTCTTGATGATGCCTCCACAGCTAAGCGGTCACATATTTCATTTTCAGTAATATTCGCATGTCCTTTTATCCATATAAACCTGACCTTGTGTTTGCGATATGTTTTAAGAAACCTGATCCAAAGGTCAGGGTTTTTTTTCTTTTTGAATGCTTTTGATTCCCACTGAAAGACCCACCCTTTTTCAACTGAATCAGCCACATACTTTGAGTCAGTATATATAACAACTTTGCTGCCTGGTATTTTAAGGGCTTCAAGGCCTATAATCACAGCCAGGAGTTCCATCCTGTTATTTGTAGTAAGCCTGAACCCTTCAGATTTCTCAAGCCTGTGCTTTCCTGAAATAAGGACTACACCATAGCCTCCCGGACCAGGATTTCCACTTGATGCACCATCAGTATAAATTATGATTTCACTTGCCATGAGGTAGAACTATCCCTGTATTGGAGATGAAGAGTTTAATTGCAATTGATAAAAGAATAATCCCAAACACTTTCTTGAGAATCTCCAATCCAGCATCACCCAGAACACGTTCAAATAAAGAGGTCAATCGAAGTACCAGATATACAATTATCATGTTGATAATCAGAGCAATTAAGATATTAATAGTCTGATATTCAGCCTTTAATGAAAGAATAGTAGTTATTGATCCGGCACCTGCTATAAGAGGAAAAGCAATTGGCACAATGGAACCGCCGCCGGGAGAGACGTTTTTGAAGATTTCAATACCAAGGACCATCTCCATACCGATTAGAAAGATAATAAATGAACCTGCAATAGCAAATGAGGAGACATCAATACCAAAAATGCTTAGGAGGGGACTACCTATAAATAGAAATGCCATGAATATTCCAAACGCAACAAGAGAGGTTTTTCCCGATTCAATTTCTCCTGTTTTAGCTTTTATATCAAGGATTATCGGGATAGAACCGGGTATATCTATGATAGCAAACAGAACCATAAAGGAGGCAAAAATCTCAATAAAATTTAAATGCATAACTCAAATTTTTTAGAGAACTATAGTCATTTCATCAACAAGATGTTTTGCTCCGGCATAAACATCTATTACCCATAGTACATAACGAATATCGACAACTATTGTTCTTTGAAGGGCCGGTTCATATGCAATATCGCCGCTCATTGATTCCCAATTTCCGTCAAATGCCAATCCGATCAATTCGCCGTTTCCATTCATCACAGGACTTCCTGAATTACCTCCTGTGATATCGTTGGTGGTGAGGAAACAAACTGGCATATAGCCTTTTGATGATCCATATCTGCCATAATCTTTCTCATTGTTCAGATCAATAACCCGTTGGGGAAGGTCGAATTCATAATCGTTCGGCTTATATTTCTCTATAACACCTTGCAGGGTAGTGTAATATCTATAGGTGACAGCATCTCTCGGATCATAATTCTGAACAGTACCATAACTCATTCGCATTGAGAAGTTTGCATCAGGATATTGTGTTTTCTCCGGAGCCATCTCCATTAATGCAGCGATCCAGAGTCTCCTTCCTGTTGTTAGTTCTTCATCAAACTGACTTGATCCTTTTGTCAATTCGGCATGAGTCTTATTGAATGAATTAGTTGTAAGATAAACAGGATCTTTTAAAAGTGTTTTAAGTACAGGTTTATCAAGGAAGGCCATTAATTTAGCCTCACTGGCAAATATAGATTTGGCAAACAGGTTATCAACAAACTTATCAATGTCACCTTTAAACTTTTTGTCAACGACATTAGCATAAAAATCGGGATGGAACTTTGCAGGTATATCATCCCTGTAAAGCTTAAGCATCGCTTTTGTTGATTTATTATCAGTAAAAGGATTATAGTCCTTATAAGCATTGTTGTTACTTTTCTTATACTCATTAACAGCATCTGTGATTCTCTGATTGTCTCCTGATTTTAGAGCAGCAATAAGGGTTGAAACACCCTTATTCATCTTTATTAGTTCACACCCTTGAATACATTCGTACCGGTATTGTAGGGCATTATAATATTCTGCCCTGCCTTCAACAGCCGATTTGATCATATTCAGGGCTTCACCGAATTTTTCTTTGCGATCGGTATTTGCAACAACCCATTCGTTAAACTGGTCTTCAATTTTTTCTTTTTTTCTTTTTACATTAAGTGCCTCAAGTCCGGCTTTTTGCCCTATGGAGTACTTCCAATAGTTTGAAGAGGTGAAATATTTTGCTGAATACTGAATATTGATCTTCGGGTCAGCTTGCATATCTTTCATCCATATTCCCTGCTTCATACCACGTATCTTTATCCTGTCGGGATGTGTAATTTGTAATTGTTCATTTATTTCATAAGAGGTCATATATCTGGTGGTTCGTCCGGGATATCCCATAATCATTGTAAAGTCACCTTCATTCAGATCTTTGATTGAAACGGGAAGATAATGTTTGGGTTTTAGAGGAATATTTTCTTTTGAATAGAGTGCCGGTTTTCCATCAGGTCCGGAATAAACACGGAAAACACTGAAATCGCCAGTATGACGTGGCCATTCCCAATTATCAGTGTCGGAACCAAACTTGCCAATTGAGGATGGAGGTGTTCCAACTAAGCGGACATCATTATATTTTTCATAAACAAGAAGGTAAAAATAATTATTGCCGTAAAAACTCTCGACCTTTGCCGTATAATTATTATCTTCAAGAGCTTTCTTCTCAATTATCTGTTTGGCTTTATTAATACTGGCACTACGCTCAGATTCGCTCATATCCTGATTAACGTCTTTAAGGATCTCATTGGTGACATCCTCTATTTTAATAAGGAACGTAACTGCAAGTTTTGGGTTTGGCAACTCTTCTTCATTAGACATGGCCCAGTATCCATTGTGGAGATAATCATGCTCAACGGTACTATGCGACTGGATGGAACCATATCCGCAGTGGTGATTTGTAAGTATCAGTCCTTGTGAAGAGACCATCTCTCCGGTACACCCACCTCCGAAAATAATGATGGCATCTTTGATACTGGCTTTATTGATACTGTAAATGTCTTCAGATGACAGCTTTAGTCCCAGCTTTGACATTTCACCTATATTTAATTTTTCGATAAGTGGCAGTAGCCACATACCCTCGTCAGCTTTTACTTTGAGTCCAAAACTGAGAATAAGAATCATTGAAATTGCAAACAATTTTTTCATAAAACAGTACTTGTTAAGGTTGATTTTAAATTAATCGACAAAGGTAACGTTAATAATGAAATATGAGGAACTTAAAAATCAATTTTCATCTGAGTATTGAAAAGGCTAAAGGATTTTCTGTGATAGGGGGTAATGCCATGTTTTTCAATTGCATTACGGTGAAACGAGGTGGGATAACCTTTGTTTTTATTCCAGCCATAATATGGGAACTCTTCATGTATTTTTTCCATATACTCATCACGGAATGTTTTTGCCAGGATAGAAGCTGCAGCTATTGAGAAAAATATCGAATCGCCTTTGATTATGGTTTTAAAATCCACCTTTTTGTATTGATAGAATCTGTTACCGTCAATAAGAAGGAATTGTGGCTCTTTTTTCAAGCCTTCGATGGCAATGTGCATAGCTTTTATTGATGCTCTGAGAATATTCATCTCATCAATCTCATTGTTATCGATGAAAGCTACTTTCCAATCAATAGCCATGTTTAATATTTCATCCTTCAGGATAGCTCTTTGTTTTGAAGAAAGCTTCTTTGAATCATTAAGAACCGGATGTTTGAAGTTCTTTGGGAGGATGACTGCAGCGGCAACTACTGGTCCTGCAAGACAACCCCTCCCGGCTTCATCGCAACCGGCTTCGATAAGATTCTTATACAGATGTGATTTGAGCATTAATGTTCTCTGATTCAGTAGCTTTGAAGTGTTTGAAATATATCAGGCAGGACGAAGGCGTTTAATATAGGAAAAAATCCCCAGCCAGCCAAAAGATGTTGGTGTAAGTTATTAACACATTTATCAACAAAATAGGGGAAACCGCAATTGAAATTATAAGTTGTTCCGGTTATGTGTTTACACAGGGATTTCAGCAGCCTGGAATAGAGGCTTCACAGGAGACCCCTCCTGATGGTAATGGAGTTGAGGTGTACCCTGATCCTGCCACAGATTATATTAATATTAAACTTTTTGGTGATGGTGCCAGAAATTTCAGGATTATTTGTCCAATAAGAATTTGTTATTGAATATCTGACTATTTATAGCTCTGCCCTATCTTCCTGAATACAACTATGCAGAATACCAGTGCTGCAAATATGCCCAGTATATTACTGATAATATCATATACGTTATATGCTCTTCCGGGAATCAGCTTCTGATGAAACTCATCAAGTAAAGCGAAAAGTATCAGGCTAATGGTAATAATAATAGATTTTTTGAAATTCATCTTAAAGTCATTGCCTGTAAATGAGAGGTAGGCCATTAATGCCAGCAATCCGTATTCGCAAATATGAATCAGATAATCGAGCCTGATTTCTGCTTTTGCTGTATGGATCTTCAGGGTCGGTATTGAGGGAATGGATGAAACACTGATAATTATTATAATCCAGGCAGCTAAAAAATATTTTGCCTTTGGCTTACTCCATACAATTAACCGTATCATATTATTTAATTATATACCACGACCGACTATTTGCCTCAACATTGACCGGGATAGTAATGTCATAATTCCTCTTTTTCTGTTATCTCCGATTTAAACACGGTTGGATCAGGAAGCCAGTCAGTCTGCTTTGATTCTTTCCTTGAGCAGAAGGTTGTTGATATGATTATAATGGTGCAAAAGATTATATTTCTCATACTGCCGGAATTTGAAGCAATAAATATATGACATTTTGGTATATATTATGAAAAAGGTTACTTTTAAGAGGGTGGTGTTAAAAATCATTAACTAATCTGGTAAATACCTGCAATTTGAGTTATTCTCCTTATCTTTCCAAAATAATTATCTGGAATATAGTATCTTAGTATAAGTTATTCAATTATTAGATAAAATGAAAAAACATAACCTGGCATTGAATGGAGTCTTTATTTTAGCAGCTCTTTTTTCCTTTCTAAAACTTGCCGGGCAAAATAGTGACTGCAAAGTATTAATACCTGAAATTTCAGGGAGTTATGTGGGAGACTGCAAAAAGGGACTGGCTCACGGAAATGGTACAGCCACCGGTACAGACCGGTATGAAGGTAAGTTCAATAAAGGATTTCCACATGGCAAAGGGACCTATAAATGGACGAATGGCCCCGTTTATACTGGTGAATGGTCAAAAGGAATCCTGGATGGAAAAGGCGAAATGGTTTATTTTACTGCAAAAGGTGATTCAACTGTTAGTGGATACTGGAGAGGAGGCGCCTATATAGGAATAGAGAATGTCCCCGCTTACTCAGTAATAAGAAAGGATAATCTGCTCAGCTGTAACTTCCGCAAGATTGGGGTGGGGGAAGAGGTGATAATAAAATTCATGAGGAAGGGACAGATAAATCCCGCAGTGAGTGGATTGTCAATGACATTTACAAGTGGCACCCGGTTCAAAACCGGTACATATGAGGGCATTCAGAGTGTTCGTTATCCTCTTGATCTCAAGATTACCTACAGAACCAGGAATCCTATATCGTTGTCTTCGTTCGATGTTGTATTTGAATGTACCATAAATGACCCTGGAAAGTGGGAGATAATCCTGAATAACTGATATTACTGCACCTGCACTTTCATGACCTGAATTCAAATCCGCATACGTGCAGATAGTAATACTATTGCATAAAAGTGTAAATTTGTGGAAAATTCAAAAAAATGATAACTAACGAACAGATAAAGGATTTATCGGGACGCCGCGATGCGTTAAGGAGGTTTCTTTGACATTGATGGTAAAAGTGAGCAAATAAGTGATAAGGAAAAAGAATCTCAGGAGCCTGGATTATGGAATGATCCGAAGAAAGCTGAAGATCTTCTAAAGAACATATCCCAACTAAAAAGCTGGATTATTGATTTTGACAGGATAAATACTGCCATTGATGATCTGATTGTTATAGCTGACTTTTTTAAGGAAGGTGAAACCACTGAAGAGGAAGTTGATAATCAATATCAATCTGCTCTTACAAGGGTCGAAGACCTGGAGGTACGAAATATGTTGCAAAGAGAGGAAGATCAGCTGGGCGCAATATTAAAAATAAACTCAGGTGCAGGTGGTACAGAAAGTAACGATTGGGCAGAAATGCTTATGAGGATGTATCTCCGGTGGGCGGAAAGAAACAACTATAAAGTTAAGGAACTCGATTATCAGCCCGGAGATGAGGTTGGCATTAAGTCGGTAACTATTGAGATTGATGGAGAACAGGCTTATGGCTATCTGAAAAGTGAAAACGGGGTTCACCGTCTCGTAAGGATCTCTCCATTCAATGCACAGGGAAAACGCCAGACAACATTTGCCTCGGTCTTTATATCCCCTCTTGTTGACAATAGTATTAAGATTGAAATAAACCCGGCTGATATAACCTGGGATACATTCCGGTCAAGTGGAGCAGGTGGACAGAATGTTAATAAGGTTGAGACAGCAGTCAGGCTAAGACATCAGCCTTCCGGACTGGTAATTGAAAACCAGGAGACACGTTCGCAGCTCAATAATAAAGAGAATGCGATGAGGATACTCAAATCGCAACTTTATGAACTTGAATTGAGAAAGCAAATGGATGAACTGGCAAAGATTGAAGGAGAGAAGAAGAGGATTGAATGGGGTTCACAGATAAGATCTTATGTGCTTCATCCCTATAAAATGGTTAAAGACCTGCGGACAGATCACGAGACAGGGAATGTTCAGGCTGTTCTTGATGGTGATCTTAATCCATTCATAAAATCATACCTGATGAAGTTTGCAGGGAAATAATCTTTTATTTTAAAAAAAATTGTTGAGCCAGAAGCATCATTGAGATTTAAGAGACGTCTTTAAAGCAGTATTTTGTTAACATCCGTATAAGGAACGAATAATTTATAAATAATTTCAATATCATGGAAGAGGTAACAAACAAAACAGGACAAAATCTGGGGATTGCAGCTCTTATCACAGCTATAATAACATTTGTACTTGCAGTAATTCCCTGTGTGGGTCTTATTGCGATTATCCCGGGGATAATAGCTATTGTGCTTGCGTCTGTAGGACTTTCTCAGGCTGCAAGGAATGATGCACCACGAGGAGTGCTAATTGCCGGACTTATTATAGCGATAATTGCTTCGCTGATCTCTATCTCACAGGTATTTGTAGCTGGTAAGATTGCTCAAAAAGCTGACAAATGGCCGAATGAGATTCAGAATATTATTAATGATGTACAGGATAATGTAATCAGGGAACTGGAAGATGCGAATATCTCTATTAAGGTTGAGAGTGATGGGGAAACAGTGGAAATAAATACCAGTACAAATAAGAAGGATCGCGAGAATAAATTGGAAGATTTGGAAGAAGACAACACTAAGAAGGATGATACAATACAAATGGAAAAGTAGTCCCTTCAAGAGTTTACAGGAAAGCATCAGTACAGACCCTTACCTTATTATAAATATTTTTTTTGCAGGAGTTATTTTGCTGATTTTAGCATACTCCGGGTTTTTTTCACCTGAAAAAAATGATTATCCAATAATTTGTATGCATGAAAAACTTACCGGAGAACCATGTGTCTCATGCGGGTTGTCGCATAGTTTTTCTCTCATTGTAAGAGGAAGAATAGATGAAGCATATCAATGGAATATATATGGTATGCGGGTGTTTCTTTTTTTTGTTTTACAGCTTATTTTAAGAGCGATGTTTTCAATTTTTTATCTCAGGTACACAGATACTCGTCAACAACTGATAATTACTGATTGTATAGGATCCGGCCTGGTCTTTCTTATTGCTTTCTGGCCGTTTATTGCAAATATAATTTCTGGAATTTTCACTGCAAGCCCCTAAGATAATAGGGAAAAATGTCAATCCCAAAGGTCATTCAGAAGATCGTATAAGAGATTGCTTTCAAATCCTTTTGATAACCCATATCGCATGAGCCTGGCTTTAAGATCATATTGATTTTTTGCTTTGATTGTTTTCCTGCGACTTGAAATAAGCGCCCTAAGAAGTTTGGCATAAGCCTTATTATCAATAGATCCAAGCGCTTCACTTATTATTTCCGGTGAAATATCTTTAGTTTTAAGATGCACCGAAATCTTTATCTTACCCCACTTGTTATATTTAAATTTATCACTTACAAATGCTGAGGCATATCTTGATTCATTAATAAAATTTTCATTGCATAAGGTGTTGATTATCTTTTCCGTATCACTTTCTCCAACACCCCAGGAAAACAACTTATTCGTGATATCTGCTTTACAGTATTCCCTGCGTGAACACTGGGCCATTGCCTTCGACAAAGCTGATTTGAAAAAAGCATTTTCAGACATTTTTTGTAGCTTTAATTATTCTTTCTTTGCCATTGATATCTGACATAATTTCTATCAATGAGTATCCGAATGATTCAATCAGGTGTAACATTGATTGCCCCATTGTCTCATTTATTTCGAAATATACCCTGCCATCAGGTAAGAGAATGTTCTCTGCTATTTTAAGAATTGCATTGTAGTATATAAGAGGGTTTGAATCAGGAACAAAAAGGGCTGACTGTGGCTCAAAGGCAAGTACATTTTTACTCATATATGTTTTTTCCGAAATGGTGACATATGGTGGATTACTTACGATGATTCCTGCCTTATTGACTGTCGCAGGATCAAAATTGAAAATATCACTCTGAAGGAATGAGACTGCCACATTGTTCAACAATGCATTTTCCTGAGCTAAACTGATGGCCTTATCCGATATATCTATCCCGGTAATTACTGACCCCGGTATATTTGCCGCAAGGGCAATAGCTATACAACCTGACCCCGTACCTATATCAATTATACCTCCCTGATACTCTCTGTTTTCCCTGATGATAAGATCAACCAGTTCTTCTGTCTCGGGACGGGGAATAAGTGTTGAGTTATTTACTCTGATGATACAATCATAAAAGGATGTTTCTCCAAGGATATATTGAATAGGTTTTCCGGTTTTAAGCTCATTGCAAATTTCAATAACTCTTTTGGCTTGCTCAATGGTAACCGTTTGTTCAGGTGAATATGGTTGATGCAACCTTGAGATGTCAATTGTAGTCTTAATTATAATATTGGTATAGGCACCAATTTCAGGTTGTCCGTAGATTTCTTTGAGTTCACTGGCAAGTAGAAACCTTATATCTTTTATTGTTTGTATATTAACACACATAAGTCAAATTTAGTATTTTCAGCGAAATGAAGGAGGCAGATGACATTAAATTCATGAAAAGATGCCTTGACCTGGCCTCCAAAGCTGAGGGTTTTACCTATCCGAACCCAATGGTAGGTGCCGTTGTGGTTCATGATGATAAAATTATAGGAGAAGGGTTTCATCTTAAGCCAGGAGGCCCTCACGCTGAAGTTATTGCCATAAATGCTGTTTCCGATAAAGCCAAGTTGAAATCGTCCACACTTTATGTAAGTCTTGAACCATGTTCCCATTATGGAAAGACACCTCCCTGCGCTGATTTAATTATTTCAAATTCGATTCCCCGTGTTGTTATTGGAACTGTTGATACCAGTGATAAAGTGTCCGGGGAAGGAGTATCAAGACTAAGAAATGCCGGATGTGAGGTAATTTTAGGTGTGGTTGAAGAGGAATGCCGAAGACTCAACAGACGATTTTTTACTTTCCATGAAAAAAATCGACCTTATATAACACTTAAATGGGCCCAAAGTAGTGATGGATATTTAGATATCTTACGATCCGACGCTCACGAGATTGGGCCAAACTGGATTACAGGTAAGCCGGAGAGAGTCCTGGTGCATAAATGGAGGGCATCGGAACAGGCAATTCTTGTTGGCGCCGGGACAGTAAGAGCAGATGATCCGAAGTTAAATATCAGGGAATGGAAAGGGACAGATCCTATAAAAATAGTCCTTAGCAGTTCGGGATCTATCGGTGATAAATCTGTTGTAAGTAAAGCAAATGGCACATCTTTTGTATTTACACACAATATGGATGCAAGTATCGCAAATGCTGTAAAAGTGAAATTGAATGATCATGAGCCCTCGTCATTGCAAATTGCAGAATACCTGTTCAACGCAGGAATTCAATCATTATTTATTGAAGGAGGAGCTTCAGTACTTAATCATTTTATTTCAACTGGGTTGTGGGATGAGGCGAGAATATTCACTGGGGATAGCTATTTTAAAGAGGGAGTAAAAGCACCTTTGATAAAAAGAGAGTTTTTGTCGCGGACAAATTTCAGTGGGAGTTTTCTTGAAATTTATATAAATAATGCTAGTTAGGTAGAATAAAAGGTTGATAATTATGATAAATATATGTAATTTTGGTAGTTGTAATATGTAAACGAATCAATTTTATCGTTATGAAAAAGCAAATATTCTTAATAGCAATCATGATAGCCTTGGTATCTGTAATGGCTTTTGGACAGAATGGCAAAAAGTATTACAAGGCTGGGAAAGAGTTTGTTGAGAGCATGAAATATGATGACGCTGTTGTTCAGTTTACAAGCGCTCTTGGACTTGAACCTTCCAACGCTGATTATTATTCTGCGCGTGGACAGGCCTATGAAATGTTGCTAAAAAACAGTGAGGCTAAAACCGATTATGAGAAGGCAGTAGTTTTTGAACCCAAGAATGCTGATTTATTTATCAGTCTTGGAGAGGTTTGTAACAAAATGGGCAATTTTGAAGAAGCGCTCAGGCATCTTAACCATGCCTCGGCAGTTGATAAACGCAATGCCAGAATATATCCTGAAAAGGTTATTACTTTAATTGGCCTTGAAAAGTATAATGAGGCCCTCAAGGTATCTGATACAGCCTTAATAATAAAGGTTACCCCGATGGACTATTATTACCGGGGGTTCATTTATCGAAGATTAAGCAACGACGCACTGGCTAAAAAGGAGTTTGAAAAATCAATTTCGAAAGATAAGAAACTGGTTGCCCCCAGGCTTGCTCTTGCTGATCTTCTTATCGCCTTTGACCCTCAGGGGGCTATGAACCAGTGCAATGAGGTTATTAGAAATGATGACCGGAACACTGCCGCATATCTCATGAGGAGCAAGGTTTACAGGAAGAATCTGGATTATCCGAATGCAATAAACGATATTTCCAAAAACATACTTATTGATCCATCTAATCCTGAGTTTTATCTTGCCAGAGGTAGTTGTTACCAGGAATTCAATCAGCATACAAACGCTATTAATGATTTCTCAAAATATATTACACTTAAAGATGATGATCCGGATGTGTATTTCGTGAGAGCCAAATCATTTGAAGAAATCATGAGCTTTGATAAAGCCATGGAGGATTATAACAAAATTACTGTTCTCTCGGAGTTTGATATGAAGGCACGTAAAATGCTGCAGGATGCTCAAAACAGGCTTTATGAATTAAACAGGGAGGCAGTTGCTCCGGAGATAACAGTTGTAAGCCCGGCACCGGTAAATGATACTGTTGAGATAAGGGGCGACAAACCGGCCATTCTTATTACAGGAAAGATTAAGGATAAGAGTAAGATTAAATCATTTTCGATTAATAATGGGCCTGTTGCAATAACAGAAAAGGACGGAGGGTATGAGTTTTTATCAAATATTGATGTTAGTAGTATTGATAAGATAACTTTAACCGCCATTGATGATTATGATAATAAAAAGGAGCTTAGCTATTCAATCATACGTACTGAAATTAATCCTCCGCAGATTAGTATTCTTGCTCCATATACATCCGATGACGGACAGGTTTTTCTTGATTCATCAACTCCAAATATTGCAATACAGGGAAAGATAACGGATGATAGTCAGATAAAATCAATAATTATCGGGGATGTTACAGCAAGTTACAGACGCGATGAAATGAATCCCGGATTTACAGCAATTATCGACGTTTCGAATATTAATAAGTTTACTGTAACCGTTGAAGATATATATGGGAACCGCCAGGAGGTTGAATATAAACTCAACAGAGAGGGATCGGAAATTGCGGCAAACAACCCTATGGGAAGAACCTGGGTAATATTCGTTGAAAACTCAAGTTATGAAACATTTGCCAGTCTGGACGGACCAATAAAGGATGTTAGTACGATCCAGAGATCGCTTGCCAATTACCAGATACATAACATTATTCATAAAAAGGATATGACTAAATCCGAGATGGAGAGATATTTTAATATTGAACTCCGCGACCTTGTAAGGACAAACCAGGTTAAGTCTCTGATGGTTTGGTATGCCGGACATGGTAAGTTCATAAATGAAGTTGGGTACTGGATACCTGTTGATGCAAAAAGGGATGATGAATTTACCTATTTTAATATTAATGCCCTGAAAGCCGGATTACAGGGTTATGCCGATGCTGTTGTGCATACACTCGTTGTATCTGACGCTTGCGAATCAGGTCCCGGTTTTTATACAGCAATGCGTTCAGCAACTAATGACCCTAAATGTGATGATGCATTGATTGCCGGCGCTAAGTCAGCACAGGTATTCTCCTCGGCAGGCTATGAACTGGCTGTTGATAATTCGAAATTTACAGCAACATTTGCTAACACTCTGATGAATAACAAAAATGCTTGTATCCCAATAGAGACCATTGTTAAATCGGTAACTTCTGCTGTTGCAACTGACAGCGGGCAGAAACCAAAGTTTGGAAAGATACAGGGGTTGGAGGACATGAACGGTACATTCTTCTTTATAGCAAAATAGAAACCATATGTTAGTAATAAACTTAATTAAACGCCAGACAAGATTTTTTGTCTGGCTATTACTATTTTTACTAGTCACTACCTTATCTGTCAGCGCACAGAAATATTTTTTTGATAATTATAGCATTAAACAAGGATTGAGTGAACAGAAAGTATACACCCTTTTACAGGACTCAAAAGACTATATCTGGCTTGGAACAGCAAATGGAGTATCGCGTTTCGATGGTAAGAAATTTGAAAACTTCACATCGCGCGACAGCCTGGCCAGTGGTGGTGTCAGATGTATCGTTGAAGACTCCCTGGGATATATCTGGTTTGGGCATCTGAATGGAGGAATATCGAGGTTTAATGGTCATAAATTTGAGCAATTGGCCTTCGATTCACTATTGATTACCGGGGATGTAACAAGTATTGCTCAGATCAAAGATAAAATATGGTTTACTTCTACTAATGACGGAGCAATTCTGGCTGATTTTCCAATAAATGACATTAAGCATATTGAAGCAACACAATTCAGGGGGAAGGTCGGACTGAGTGACCAGGTTTTTGGCTCCACTGTAAATAGGGACGGATCGTTTATATGTGTTGCTGATGTGGGCCTACGACGATATAATCTTGAGGATAAGAAGTTTGAAAACTACCGGATGCCTCATATGACCACATTCTTTAGTACCTTTTGTTTACTTGAAGACAAAGCCGGGAGCATATGGTTTGGCACCTATAATGGTGGATTATACAAGTATGTTATGTCGGAAAGCAGGATGGTTTATTATGATTTAATAAGGATGGGGATTACAAGTAATGCGGTTAGTTGTATCACTGAAGATAACCGGGGTCGGATTTGGATTGGAACCTGGGGAGGTGGAATAGCAGTTTTTGATGGAGACAAATTCCAAAAATTTGATTTTAGTAACGGGCTGAAAGCTTCGAAGATTTACGATATTATTGAAGATATTGAAGGTAATATTCTTATTTCGGATCAGGATAACGGGCTGACAATATATAAAGGAGATGCATTTGTAACAATAAATGAGGAAGAGATACTTCCGGATCAGAATGTATATGCAATATATAAGGATAAAACCGGTGATTTATGGTTTGGAACAAATGCAGGTATTTCGCGTTATTCCCCGGGGTCGGAGAAAAAGCCTGTTATTTATAATAAGGCGAACAACTCAATTTACGAAGATATAAGGTTCTTCAGAGAAGACAGGAATGGAAATTTATGGATCGGATCAAATGAAGGAGGAGTGATATTATATAATATGAAGACCTCTAAATTTGAAGCTCAGCCATATATTAACTCAATACTATATCGCGGGGGCCAGGTTAAAGCTCTTGAGATTGACCAGAAAAATAATCTCTGGATAGGGACTGTGGAAGGTGTCGCAGTTGGAACCATTAATGAACAAAACTTTCAGAGGTATACAGTAATGGATAGCTTAACAATATCTCTTATAACGGCTCTCTATTGTGATCCATATGGAGATATGTGGATTGGGACAGAGCCGCGGGGAGGTAAACCAGGACTTATTAAATATATAGCTGCTGAAGATGATTTCAAACCAGTTACAACTTTACCGGGAATAATTCCCAAAACAATGGTTATGGATAGTGAAGGTGTGCTGTGGATTGGAACAGGCGAAGGCTTATTGGCGTTTAAAAATGATTCGGTGATTTCAACCGTTACCCAGGATGACGGACTCCTTTCAAATAATATTAATCTTCTTGCGGAAGGTGGTGATGGTAGTATATATATTGGGACTAATAATGGATTGAACAGGTATTTCCCTGAAAGCAAGAGGATCTTTTCTTACACTGAAAGGAACGGTTTTCCCGGTATTGAAACAAAACCAAATGCGGTGTATGAAAGCCCTGTTGGCGATTTATGGTTCGGTACTGCTAATGGAGCTACTCTACTTAAACCAGAAAAGACATCTACGGAAGAGCTTGAACCTCTGACACATATTATGGGGATGAGGGTGAATTATGAACCCCGTGAGATGACTGCTGGGATGAAACTTAATTATAATGAGCGATCTGTATTATTTGACTATTACAGCATTTGTCTTACCAACCCCGATGTTGTCAGATATAAGGTAATGCTTGAGGGAGCCGATGATAACTGGCAACCTGTAACCGACCAGACCAGAGCAATCTATTCTGCTTTACCGTCGGGGAAATATACATTCAAAGTAAAAGCAAGTAATAGTCAGGGTATCTGGAACAAAGAACCTGTGACATTTCATTTTATAATTAAACCACCTTTCTATATGACCTGGTGGTTTATCCTGTTTTCAGTAGTATTAATTGTAGTTATTATCGTTGTTTATATCCATATCAGGGAGCAGAACCTGATTAAAGAGAAGATAGTATTGGAACAAAAGGTTGAAGAAAGAACTGCGGAGGTAGTTCAGAAGAGTATGGAAATTGAGGAGAAAAACAGGGATATAACTGCTAGTATAAGATACGCGGAAAGGATACAACGGGCAATGCTTCCAAAGGAGGATACCTTTAAAGATACATTCGTTTTATTCCTTCCAAAAGATATAGTTAGTGGTGATTTCTACTGGATGTATGATAATGGTGACTGGCAGCTTATTGCAGCTGTTGACTGCACTGGACATGGGGTTCCCGGTGCTTTTATGTCAATCATCGGACATAACTCTCTGAATAAGGTTGTAAGGGAATATGGGTTAACAAGACCCGCTGCAATTATCGATCAGCTTAATATTGAGGTTATGAAGTCGCTATTGCAACGACATGAAAAGGCGATTAATGATGGGATGGATCTCGCTCTGATTGCGTTTAATAAGAAGGAGTTTACACTTGAATTTGCCGGTGCATATAACCCATTGTATGTTGTCAGAAAAGGAGAAGTTTTTGTTTATAAGGGCGACAGATTCCCAATTGGAATGACAACAATGGATGAGAAGAAGAACTTCACAAATCACCTTATTGACATAGAGCCCGGAGATATGTTATATATGTGTTCCGATGGTTATGCTGATCAGTTCGGATCGGATGATGTCAAGAAGTATAAATCAGGGAATGTGAAAAAACTATTATCAGAGATCTATCACCTGCCAGTTGATGTTCAAAAAGAAAGGCTTGAAAAAGAAATTATGGAGTGGAAGGGTGATATTGAACAGATTGATGATATTTTGTTTATCGGGACTAAGATACCTGAGGGTTAGATTTTTGCGATGCTTCTGGGATCCTGAATCCAACTTTCATTTTTTGTAAGATAAGTCATAACACCTTCTGGTGTATCGGCTATTTCCCAAATGCCTTTATGTTCATATCTGAGAAAATGACCATCTATCATATGTTCAAGAAATTCAATGAATTTGTTATAGAAGTTCAAAGTATTAAGGATGATTATCGGGCCATTAAAAAGACCAAGCTGTTTCAGGGTTATAGCTTCAGTTAGCTCTTCCAGTGTTCCAATTCCGCCAGGGAGTGCAACAACACCATTTGCTATTGCTAACATATGCTTCTTCCTTTCCCCCATATCCTGAGTTATTACCATTTCACTCACATCAGAATGACCCCATCCTTCATCTTTCATGAAAGATGGAATAACACCTGTGATAGTTCCTCCATTTTTAAGGACCGCATCAGCGAGTTTTCCCATCAGGCCAATGCCTCCTCCTCCAAAGACTACATCCATTTTTGATTTAGCAAGAAGCAATCCCAGTTGTGAAGCGGCAGATACATACTCAGTGTTAATTCTGCTACTTGAAGAAGCAAATACGCAAATAGTCATAAGTAGTTATTAAAGATGACGTTGCAGACAAAAAAACGGTATTATTGAGTGAGTATGATTGCTAAATAAGGGCATTAAGCTTAGTGACAAAATTTCCTTTTGGTACAGCACCAACCTGCTTATCGGCAATTTCACCATCTTTAAAGAAAAGAATAGTTGGGATGTTCCTTATACCATATTTGGCAGCAACACCAGGATTACTATCTACATCACACTTTGCAAAGAGAGCCTTTCCTGCAAACTCATTTGATATCTCTTCAACTATTGGGGCAACCATTCTGCACGGGCCACACCATTCTGCCCAGAAATCTACAAGAACCGGTTTGTCTGAATTGATGACCGTTTCATCAAAATTACTATCATTTACCTCTAATACCATAATAATTAATATTTTAAGATTTTGTTATAACTGTCTGTTGCAAAGATAGCTAATTAACTTTAAAATCAATACCCGGATGGTCTTCGAGATAAGAAATTAAACCGTTATTTAACCTAATGCGTAAAGTCCTTGAAAACATTGGGAGTGAAATGTTGTTATCAGAATCAAGGAACAAAAACCTTAATTCAGTTTCACCTTTATTCTCATGAATCAGCTCATTAAGCTCTTTGATCATTTCGTTGTTGATATTCTCCGGGCTGATCTTCAGAGTAACCGATTTAATAAGTTCATCCTTAACACTCGACAAGAGATTTATTGTTTTTATACGGAATTCCAGTCCTTCTTCTTTCCATCTGCGTTTTTGTACTCTTCCCTTAATTAGAAGATAATAACCGGTAATGAAAAACTTACTGTTTTCTATATAATCTTTGTCGAACATAATAAATCGGAACGAATCGGAATAATCCTGTAGAGTAAATGAGCCATATGGCTTGCCATTTTTTCCGATCCCGTTTTTCGTGTCAGTCACCATTCCTGCAATGATAACGTCTCTTTCAAGGTATTCACGAAGGTTTTGCAGATCGGCGAGTGTTGAGGTTGTAAAAGTACTGATCTCTAGTTTGAAATCATCAAGTGGATGAGATGACAGATATATACCTATTACCTCTTTCTCTCTGTTCAGCCTTTCGAGTTTAGGCCAATCACTACAAGGGCCAGGCTCCGGTATTACCATATCAAATCCACCTGTTTCACCAAATAGAGACTGTTGACTAGAATTCTTAAGCTCTTTTGCATTGTTCCCGTACCTTATAAGACTTTCGATAAAGCTTGTTCCTTTTGTGTCGAGTGAAAAATATTGCGCCCTGATTATTTCCGGAAAACAGTCAAATGCACCCGCTACTGCCAGAGCCTCAAGGTTCTTCTTATTAAGTGAATTAAGGTTAACCCTTTCAACCAGGGCATAAATATTTTTAAAAAGACCATCCTTCTCTCTCTCTTCTATTAGCTGAAGAACAGCATTTTCTCCTACTCCTTTTATTGCACCAAGACCAAAACGGATATTCCCATCTTTATTAACAGTGAATTTTACATTACTTTCATTAACGTCTGGGCCCAATACCTCCATACCCATCCTGCGGGTTTCATCCATAAAGGTTGTGATTTTTTTGATATCACTGATATTACGGCTTAGAACAGCAGCCATATATTCTGCTGGATAATTGGCTTTTAGAAAGCCAGTCTGGAAAGCAATAAGTGCATAACAGGTAGAATGTGATTTATTGAAAGCATATTGAGCAAATGCTTCCCAATCAGACCAGATTTTATTTACAATGGCTTCATCATAGCCATTATTGGTACAACCCTCCTGAAACTTTAATTTCATCTCATCCATTATGGAGCGTTTCTTTTTACCCATTGCTTTTCTAAGGGAATCGGCTTCACCTTTTGAAAATCCTGCTAACTCCTGCGATAGTAACATCACCTGTTCCTGATAAACGGTAATTCCATACGTATCATCGAGATATTTCTCCATAACAGGTATTGGATAGTCAATCTTTTCCGTTCCATGCTTTCTCCTGATGAACTTTGGAATATATTCCATTGGCCCTGGCCTGTAGAGAGCATTCATGGCTATCAAGTCTTCCAGACGATTAGGTTCAAGATCTCTAAGATATCTCTTCATCCCGGTTGATTCAAACTGAAAAATCCCTGTTGTCTCACCGTTGCTGAATAATTCAAAAGTTTTCTTATCATCCAGTGGGAGATCATCAATGTTAATCTCTATTCCTCTTGACTTTTTAATATTGTCAAGAGCATCTTTAATAATAGATAGTGTTTTTAAACCCAGGAAGTCCATCTTAAGTAGCCCCACCGATTCTACATGATTCCCATCGTATTGTGTTGCATAAAGATCCGTATCTTTTGCTGTACAAAGGGGGATATAATTGTCGAGTGAGTCTTTCCCGATTATTATTCCACAAGCATGCACTCCGGTCTGTCTGACTGACCCTTCAAGTATCTCAGCATATTTTAAGGTTTGTGCTATCAGTTTATTTGAAGAATCTCTTTCTTTTGCCAGCTCAGGTACCTCAGTATAAGCCGCAGTGAGTGTAATTCCCGGCCTTTCGGGGACAAGTTTGGCAAGTCTGTCAGCATCAGGGAGGGGTAGCTTTTGTACTCTGGCAACATCCCTTATGGCCATTTTAGCGGCCATAGACCCAAAAGTGATTATATGAGCTACCTTGTCGTGTCCATATTTATTAACAACATATTTCAGTACTGACTCTCTCCCGTCTTCATCAAAATCAATGTCAATATCGGGCATTGAGATGCGGTCGAGGTTAAGAAAACGCTCGAACAGGAGTCCGTATTTAATGGGGTCTATATCAGTGATTCTGAGGCAATAAGCAACTGCTGAGCCGGCAGCAGATCCTCTTCCCGGGCCGACAGATACACCCATTTCTCTTGCTGCATGGAGAAAGTCCTGAACAATAAGGAAGTATCCCGGAAATCCCATTTTGGCAACCATTTCCAATTCAAAGTCAAGCCTGTCAGTTTGTTCTTTGGTCAATGTACCCCATCTGGTCTCTGCACCCCGGAATGTAAGAAATCTAAGATACACGTCCTTGTCTGAGTATCCCTCGGGCAGGTCAAATTCAGGCATAATAGGATCGTGATCGAGCTTATATTTTTCAATTTTCTTTACCAGTCCGGCAATATTATCGATGGCTTCAGGAACATCGCTGAAAATATTACGCATCTCACCTTCAGTTTTAAGATACTCCTGTTTTGAGTACCTTAACCTGTTTGGGTCGTCAATATCTTTTGCTGTATTAATACATATTAGCCTATCGTGTGCATCAGCATCTTCGGCATTGATGAAATGAACATCATTTGTTGCAATAAGCTGGACATTATATTTTACGGATAATTTTTTGAAAGCTTCAACAACTTTTTGCTGAAGGGGAAAGGTAGAACGGTCAGCCTCAGGGTCAAATGTTTCATGCCTCTGTATCTCTAAATAAAAATCTTCTCCAAAGATGTCAACATAACTTTTAAGCGCTGATTCAGCGCCTGATATGGTGCCATTAAGTATTTCATCCTGAATCTCCCCTGCAAGACACGCTGAAGAAGCTATTAATCCTTCGCTATATTTTGCTAAAAGCTCTTTGTCAATGCGTGGTTTATAGTAAAAGCCTTTTATCCAGGCAATTGAGACAAGCTTGATCAGGTTTTTATATCCTTTTAGGTTTTTGGCCAGCAGGATTAGGTGATTGTTGGAGCGGTCCTCTTTTCCACTTTTATTTTCAATAGATCTTTTCGCAACATAGATTTCACACCCGATAATAGGTTTTATCCCTTTTTTTGTGGCAATGTTGTGAAATTCTTTGACCCCAAACATATTCCCATGATCAGTAATTGCAATAGCTTCCATCCCAAGAGATTTCACTCTATCAATCAACTGAGGAATACTGGAAGCGCCATCAAGGATAGAGTACTGAGTATGAACATGTAAGTGGGCAAATGCAGTCATAATTGGAGTAAGATATTCAGGTTGATAGTTCACAAAAATAGGGAAAATTGGTTAATGATTGGTTGTATTCAACTCTCAATCCAAAAAAATAGTTTGTAGCATGTAACATGTCCGTTACAAATAGTGTTATTCATTTGTTCATAAGAATATTTACTGCTATCTTTGCAGCCACAATTTTTAAAACAGGTTAACAAATAAAGTGTAAGAATTAATGGCAGTTAAAATCAGATTAGCTAGAAAAGGTCGTAAGAGACTGGCCTTCTACCACATTGTGGTAGCCGATAGCAGATCGCCACGTGATGGCAGATATATTGAAAAGATTGGATCATATAATCCGGTCACTAACCCCGCTACAATCGAGCTCGATTTCGATAAGGCATTGGGTTGGCTGCAAACTGGCGCAATACCTACAGATACATGTAGAGCTATCCTGTCTTATAAAGGCGTTCTTATTAAAAAGCATCTTCTTGATGGTGTTAAAAAAGGTGCATTCGATGAAGCTGAAGCTACAAAACGTTTTGAAGAGTGGATGAAGCTGAACGAAGAAAAAATAGAATCGAAAAAGTTAAATCTTGAGAAATCTCAGGATGATGAATTAGGAATACGACTTACAGCTGAAAAGAAGATTAACGATGCCCGTTTAGCCAAATTTGCAAAGAGAAATGCAGACCTTGCAGCTAAATTAGTAGCAGATGTTAATGCAGCGGTTGCAGGTGAGGAGGATGCCCCTGAGGAGGAGACATCAGAAGAAGCAGAAGAGACAACCCAGACTGAAGAGGTTGTATCTGCTGAAGAGTCTGCAAATATTGAAGAGGTAGTGCCTGCAGAAGAGCCAACTCCGGACAAACCGGCTGAGGAGACTGCATCTGATGTGGTTGCAGAGGATAAACTTCAGGACTAGTTTAAAGTCATCCGGGTCATTGATCCATGACTTACACTACTGACATATTACTTGGACGCATAACTAAAACTAACGGCTTTGAGGGTGCCGTAACGGTTAAGTTAGAAAAAGTATTTATTGAAAACATACCTCAAATGGAATCAGTCTTTCTTGAAGTTGAAGGAAGACTGGTTCCTTTTTTTATAGCATTGTCTGAATATTCCGGAGCCGGGACCATAAAACTTAAATTTGAGGGATATGATTCGATTGAAAAAATAAATGAATTCACTGGCTCCAGAGTATTTTTAACTACAATTATATTTCAGATTAATCAGGATAATACTCAGGATCTGAATGGATATGATGTTTTTGTTGACGGAGATAAACTAATTGGCACAATAATAGAAGTCATTTCAAATCCCGGTCAGCTTCTCTTGAGTATTCTCTCCATAAACAATAGAAATATTCTTATTCCTTTTCATAAACACTTTATAGTAAGTATTGATAAACCAGGGAGGATTATTGTTATGGATATTCCGGATGGGCTATTAGAGATCAATGATTAAATTATTTTCTAATTATCTTAATAGTGCCGTAAGGTTCCATCTTAATAATAGGTGAGGCAGAATATCTCTGTTGGTCATTCTGACGGTATTTTACAACATATTCAACAGCATTAATTATCGAATTATCTATTTCCTTGAAATTCCCCGGCGATGGCGATTCGCTGGAATTGGCTGAAGATGAGATTATTGGTTTACGGAACCGACTAATCAATTCGTTACAGAACTCATCGCGGCAGATCCTTATTCCTACTGAACCATCTTCACTACAAACGCCTTTTGCCAGGTTCTTACCTTTAGGGTATATAATAGTAAGGGGAGTATCGGAAACACTGGTAAGTTCATATATTATTTCGGGAATATCATTTACATACCTTTCAAGCATCGGCATGCCATCAACAAGAATAATCAGACTTTTACTGTCATTTCTTGCTTTTATTTTAAAGATTTTTTCAACTGCAGAGGAGTCAGTTGCATCACATCCAAGGCCCCATATGGTATCAGTTGGATATAGTATGACTCCACCATCCTTAAGTGCAGCCAGAGAGCCTTTAATATCTTCTTCGAAGATCATTCAGGTCAATTTAAACTGAAGACACTTTTCTTATTTAGATCCCTCAGCTTTTTGTATTTATTTAGGGTAGATTTTGCATATGTAGAGCAGATCATAAATCCGATCCGGCCATCGAGGAAACCTCTATTTATTATATATGTTCTGATGAAGCCCCAAATGAAATGGATATATGAAGTAAACAGACTGTTAAACTTATAACCATCATATTGCCAATTATCTTTAATATTAATTATTGACTCTCTTAGCCTGTCACTCAGAACCTCATCGGCGTCAAGAGATAATATTTTTCGATGGGTTGCGAGCTGCAGGGCAAAATTCTTTTGATCTTTGTATCCTTTAAACTCGTTTTGTACAAACCTGACATTGTATTTTTTGCAAATCTCTTCAGTTGCATCTGTTGAAAAGGAGTCAACAACAACGATCTCATCAGCAATTCCATCTACTGAGGCCAGACATTTATCAATAAATAATTCCTCGTTAAAAGTTATGATAACAGCAGATATCTTTGGCATACATTAGGTCAATTAGGATTGGGCCCAAAATTAACATAAAATCAATATTTAGCAATAACTAAATATAGATATTATTTCTTGAAAATTGGATGACAAATCTTTTTTCACAACTTTCTCATTCTCTAAGAGCAAATATCATACCGTGATGTCATATTCCCTGAGAGCTGAATTAAGCGAAGTCTTTTTGTCTGTTGATTCTTTTCTTAGGCCGATAATCAATGCACAGGGTACACTGAAGTCCCCTGCCGGAAATTTTTTCAAGTATGATCCTGGTATAACTACCGAACGTGGAGGGACATAACCTTTATATTCAGTAAGGTTTTCAGAAGTAACATCGAATATTTTTGTACTGTTGGTTATTACTACATTAGCTCCAAGTAC
>Ga0307377_10000584_pt1 | contig 47876 bp, 36 predicted proteins | sample TR3MG_FD_202535 | JGI IMG/M metagenome (GOLD analysis project Ga0307377, IMG submission 202535) | Soil microbial communities from Risofladan, Vaasa, Finland - TR-3 | ecosystem: Environmental > Terrestrial > Soil > Coastal area > Acid sulfate soil | place: Finland: Risofladan, Vaasa | collected...
CCCTCCCCCTGCCCCTCCCTCTGAGGGAGGGGTGAAGGCTTACACTGTCAGCCTCTCCAGGCGTGCCACCTCCGCCCGCAGTTCCTCGATCTGGCGGCGCATGTGCAGGATGATCTCGACCCCGGCCAGGTTGACCCCCAGATTCGTCAGGCGGCGGATGCAGCGCAGCTCGGCCAGGTCGGCCTCAGTCAGCGCTTCATCCAGCAGGCCGCACCGGACGTAGCGCCGGACGGTGCGCGGCGACAGGCCGGTCCGGCGGGCGGCGACGGCAATCGTGACGACCGTGATCTCACCTCGTTCTGTCATCGGTCACCTCCCGTCTGCGAGGTACGCCGCAGTTCCTCGAACAGTTCCTGCTGGCGCGGGCTGAGGTCGGCCGGCAATTGGACGTCCACCCTGGCGTACAGGTCGCCGTACTGGTCCGCCTGCTCCAGGCGCGCCTGCCGTAAGCGCGGCATGCCCTTGCCCCGCAGGCGAAAAGTCCGACCGTTCTGCGTACCGGCCGGGATGGTCAGCATCACCGGCCCGCTCAGCGTGGGTACCTGCACCTGGCCGCCCAGGACCGCCGTGTAGAGGTCCACCGGCAGCGTCACGTGCAGGTCGTCCCCCCGGCGCTCAAGCTGCGGGTCGGGGAGCACCTTGACCCGTAGGTACAGGTCGCCGGCCGTTCCACCGGCCGCGCCCGGCGCCCCCTCGCCCGCCATGCGCACGCGGGTACCGGTGCGTGCTCCGGCGGGGATCTTGACCTCCAGCCGGCGGCCGTCCTTCTGCAAGGCACGCGTAGCGCCGTGGTAGGCCTCTTGCAGGCTGATCTCGACTTCCTGCTCATAGTCCTGCCCGCGTTGCGGGCGGACCTGGTATTCGGTGCCGCCCGGCGCGGCCCCGCCCCCCATCCCGAAGACCTGGCTGAAAAAGTCCGAGAATGGGCTGGCCCCGCCGAAGAGGTCCTGCAGGTCCTCCGGCGTACCGTAGCGCATGTGCACGCGCTGGCCCTGCGCCCCGGGTGCATCCGCCGCCCAGCGGCTCCAGTCAAAGTCGCCCGGACGGCCCCCCGCCTGCTGGTAGTGTGCCCACTCGGACCCCAGTTGATCGTACTTGCGCCGCTTCTCCGGGTCGGAGAGCACTTCGTAGGCTTCGTTGATCTCCTTGAAGCGCTCTTCGGCCTGCTTGTCGCCCGGGTTGACGTCCGGGTGGTGCTGGCGGGCGAGCCGGCGAAAGGCGCGCTTGATCTCTTTTTCGTCGGCGTCCCGCTTGACGCCGAGGGTCTGGTAGTAGTCTTTGTAGTCCATTGGCGTGATGCGTAATCCGTAATCCGTAATGCGTAATGCGTGGGGCGTGGGGCTAGGTGGCGACGATGACGCGGGCGGGGCGCAGGAGGCGATCCCCCAGGCGATAGCCCTCTTGCTCGATCTGGACGATCGTGCCTGGCTCGACGCCGGCCTGCTGGTGGGGGACAGTGTCTACCGCCTCGTACCAGGCCGGATCGAAAGGTTGTCCCACGCTCTGGATCGGTTCCACGCCCTCCTGGCTCAAGGTGCGCATCAGCGTCTGGTGCGTCAGGTCAACTCCCTGCCGGAGGCTCCCGACGCTGGCCGTATCCGCGTCCAGCGCCCGCTCCAGGTTGTCCGCCACGTCCAGGAAGGCCCGCAATAGCCGTTCGCGGTCGGCCAGGATGCGCTCCTCGGCCAGCCGCTGCTGGCGCTTGCGAAAGTTCTCGATCTCCGCCTGCAGGCGCAGGGCACGGTCGCGCCAGGCGTCCAGGGACTCTTCGTCCAGCGCCTGTGCGTCGCGTGGTGCGCGTTCCGTGGTGCGTACAGGTTCGGTTGGCGCTGCCGTCTCCCCGTCCGTCACGGGCGGAACGGCTTCGGCGACCGGTGCGGGTTCCACGTACGACGCCCACCTCGGCTGGGCCGAGGGCCTGACGGTGATCGGTATTCTCACTGGTCTACTCCATCCTCTACAGTACCCTCCCGCAGGTTACGATAACCTGCGGGAGGGTGGACTGTTACATCTCGTGGAACTCGCCCTCCACGACTTCCTCGTCGTCGCTGCCGCGTCCGGCCGGGCCTGCCCCGGGCTGGCTGCCCTGTCCGGGCTGTGGGCCAGGGCTGTACCCCGCCTGCGGCCCACCCGCCCCCTGTTCCGCAGACTGCTGCTGCGCCGCAGTCTGCTGTGCCGCAGTCTGCTGCGCATACATCTGCTGGCCGACGGCGTAACTGGCCTGCTGCAACTGCTCGATCAGTTGCCGGATGCGCGCGGTGTCTTCCCCTTCCTTCGCCCGCTTCAGGTCCTCGATGGTCTGCTCGATGCGGCTGCGGTCCGCGGCCTGCACCTGGCCGCCCACGTCGCGCAGCATCTTCTCCATCTGGTAGATCAACTGGTCCGCCGTGTTGCGCGCTTCCACCAACTCCTTGCGCCGCCGGTCCTCCGTCTCGTGCTGCTTGGCCTCCCGCACCAGCCGCTCCACCTCGTCCTTGTTCAGGTTGGTGGAGGCGGTGATGGCGATCTTTTGCTCCTTGCCGGTGGCCTTGTCCTTGGCCGAGACGTTCAGGATGCCGTTGGCGTCAATGTCGAACGTGACCTCGACCTGCGGGACGCCGCGCGGCGCGGGCGGAATGCCCTCCAGGTTGAACATCCCCAGCCGGTTGTTGTCGGCCGCCATCGGCCGCTCACCCTGCAAGACGTGGATCGTCACCGCGGTCTGCCCGTCCTCGGCGGTCGAAAAGATCTCGCTCTTGCGCACCGGGATGGTCGTGTTGCGCTCGATGATGGGCGTCAGCACCCCACCCAGCGTCTCCACGCCCAGGGTCAGCGGCGTCACGTCGAGCAACAGGACGTCCTTCACCTCGCCGGACAGCACGCCCGCCTGGATGGCCGCGCCGATGGCGACCACCTCGTCGGGGTTGACCCCCTTGTGGGGCTCCTTGCCGCCGGTCAGTTCGCGCACCAGGTCCTGGACCATCGGCATGCGGGTCGCACCGCCGACGAGCACCACCTCGTCCAGTTCGCCGGCCTTTAGTTTGGCGTCCCGCAGCGCCTGCTCGAAGGGAGTGCGGCAGCGCTGCACCAGGTCCTCGGTCAGTTGCTCCAACTTGGCCCGCGTCAACTTCATCTGCAAGTGCTTGGGGCCACTCGCGTCGGCGGTGATGAAGGGCAGGTTGATCTCCGTCTCCATCACGGTCGAGAGTTCGATCTTGGCCTTCTCGCCTGCTTCCTTCAGCCGCTGCAAGGCCTGGCGGTCCTGCCGCAGGTCAATTCCCTGCTCCTTCTTGAACTCGTCGGCCACGTAATCCACGACGCGCTGGTCCCAGTCGTCGCCGCCCAGGAACGTGTCGCCGCTGGTGGAGCGCACCTCGACCACGCCCCCGCCGACGTCTAGGACAGAGACGTCGAAGGTGCCGCCACCCAGGTCGAACACCAGGATCGTCTCGTCCTTCTGCTTGTCCAGGCCGTAGGCCAGGCTGGAGGCCGTCGGTTCGTTGATGATGCGCAGCACTTCCAACCCGGCGATCTGCCCGGCGTCCTTGGTCGCCTGGCGCTGGCTGTCGTTAAAGTAGGCCGGCACGGTGATGACCGCCTGCCGGACCGGCTCGCCCAGATAGGCCTCGGCGTCTGCCTTCATCTTCGCCAGGATCATGGCCGAGATTTCCTGCGGCGTGTACTGCTTGTTGGTCTGCGGGATGTAGACCTGCGCGTCGCCCGACTGGCCACGCACGATCTTGTAGGGCAGGATCCCGCGTGCTTTCTCCACCATGGGGTCGTCGTCCCGGCGGCCCATCAGCCGCTTGATGGAAAAGATCGTGTTCTCCGGGTTGACGACGGCCTGCCGCTTCGCTACCTGTCCCACCATCCGCTCACCGGTCTTGTTAAAGGCGACCACCGACGGCACCAGCCGCCCACCCTCGGCGCTGGAAATGACGGTGGGCTCGCCCCCTTCCATGACCGCGACGACCGAGTTGGTTGTACCCAGGTCAATGCCAATAATCTTACCCATGTAATATATCCTCCTGCTCGGAATGCGTAATTCGTAATTCGTAACCCGTAATTCGTAATGCGTAATGCGTGAAACGTGATAGGGAGACGGATGCTCGCACCATTTTCACGTTTCACGTTTCACGTTTCACGTTTTACGTTTCACTCCTTCTCACGATGCCAAGTATACTCCAACTGTATCAGAAAAAGATAAGAATATGATCAGCATTTCGTTAGATTCTTTCCCGAAAGCTGAACAAGGTGCCCGCCAGGTATGCTGCTGAGGCTTTCGGGAAGGTGCAGGTTGACGAAATCCCCGCCTTAGACTCCTTCCCGAAAGCTGAACAAGGCGCCCGCCAGATATGCTGCTGTTGCTTTCGGGAAGGTGCGGGTTGACGAAATCCTCGCCTGGCCGTACACTAACAGGAACCGATGGCAATTAGCGAATTCACCATCCCTCAAAAGTGGCAACCGGACCGGCGTGGCCCGCTGCGCTGGATCATCTCGCACGCGCTCCGCCATAAATTGCTCGCGCTCGGGATGTTGGCCGGCGCCTTCGGAACCGCCGCCATGGGGGCCGTCACGCCGATGGCTATTGGCCGTGCCTTCGATGCGGTGAGGGCCACCCCGCCCGACCTGCACGGGCTGGTGGTGGCTGCCGCCCTGATCGCTGCGTCCCAGTTGATCCGGGGCAGCGTGATCCAGTTGGGGCGCAACTTTAGCGCCGAAGCCATCGGCCAGAGCCTCGAGCGCGACATCCGCGACGAGCTGTACGTCAGCCTCATCGGCAAGAGCATGTCGTTCCACGACCGGCAGCCCTCCGGCGACCTGATGGCCCGCGCGACCAACGACGTGCGCGAGATTAACTTGATGTTCAGCCCTGGGCTGAACCTGGTCATCGGCTCGCTCAACTTTCTCTTGATGCCGGTCTTTGTGACGCCCACCATTCACCCCCAACTCATCCTGGCCCCGCTCTTGTACCTGGTGTCCTATGGCTTGCTGGTGTGGAACTATTTGCGCCAATTGCGCCCGGCCGCCGAGCAAGTGCGCCGTAGTTTCGGCCTGATGAATGCGCGGCTGGCCGAGGCGATCGAGGGCATTGAGACGGTCAAGGGCAGCGCGCAGGAGGAATCCGAGGCCGGGCGTTTCATCCACGTGATCACCGGCTGGCGCAGGGCCTACGTGACCCAGGGAGACATCGAAGCCTTTTATCCTCCGCTATTGTTGTTGGGGTTGCTCCACGGGGTTGGGTTCCTGCACAGCCTGTTGCTGTTCCGGGCCGGTGTCATCGGCGTGGGGGACGTCATTTCGTTCAACGGCCTCCTGTTGCTGTTCATCTTCCCCACCTGGTCGGCGCAGTTTTCCTACGTCCGGGTGGCGTCCGGCGTAGCCAGTGCGCGGCGCATCCTGGAACTGATCAACGCCCAAACCGAGTTGGATCAAAACGTGGGTGGATACGACGGCCACATGCAGGGGGAGGTGTGCTTCGAGGACGTCACGTTTCGCTACCAGGTGCCTCAGTCCTCCCCCATCCGGACGCCCCGCTTCAGCGGGGACCTCCCGGCTGAAGCCGGGCCTCCGCCCACGACGCCACGGACGCCCCGCTTCCGGACGCCCCGCTTCAGCGGGGGCCTCCCGGCTAAAGCCGGGCCTCCGGCCACGACGCCACGGACGCCTCGCTTCCGGACGCCCCGCTTCAGCGGGGGCCTCTCGGCTGAAGCCGGACCTCCGGCCACGACGCCACGGACGCCTCGCTTGCGGACGCCCCGCTTCAGCGGGGGCCTCTCGGCTGAAGCCGGACCTCCGGCCACGACGCCACGGACGCCTCGCTTGTGGACGCCCCGCTTCAGCGGGGACTCCCCGGCTAAAGCCGGGCCTCCGGTCGAATCTAATGACGAGGGGATGACGCTGGGGAACATCTCGTTCCGCGTCGAGCCAGGGCAGACCGTGGCCATCGTCGGGCAGACGGGTTCCGGCAAGAGCACGATCGCCAAGTTGCTCAACCGCACCTACGACGTGGACGGCGGGCGCGTGTTGATAGACGGCGTGGACGTGCGCGATTGGAACCTGGAGACGCTGCGGCGGCAGATTTCGATCATCGAGCAGGACATCTTTCTCTTCTCGCGCACCATTGCCGAGAACATCGCCTTTGGTCGCCCGGGAGCGAGCCGCGCAGAGATCGAGGCGGCCGCGCAGGCCGCCCAGGCCCACGAGTTCATCGTCGGTTTCAAAGACGGCTACGATACGCTCGTCGGCGAGCGCGGCGTGACCCTGTCGGGCGGCCAGCGCCAGCGCTTGGCGCTGGCACGCGCCTTTCTGACGCAGCCCGCCATCCTGATCCTGGACGACGCGACGAGCGCCATAGACAGCGAGACCGAAGACCGCATCCAGCGGGCGATCGAGCGCGTGGCGGCGGGCCGCACGACCTTCCTCATCACCCACCGCCTGTCGCAGATCCGCTGGGCCGATCTGATCGTCGTCATGCGTAAGGGGCGCGTGGCGGCAGTGGGCACGCACGAGCAACTGATGCGGGATGAGCCGGCATATCAGAACATATTCGCCCGGTATGAGAGTTAGACCACAGACCGCCGACTATGGACCGCCGACCGCCGACCACCGACTATGGACCGCCGACCACAGACCGCCGACCACCGACCACCGACTGCGGATGGCAGATTGCCGACTGTAGACCGCGGACAGGATGGATAGGACACACGACATGCCATACACGACCTGCCTCTGTCGGCCGTCGGCCGTCGTCGGTCCGCCGTCGTCGGTCCGCCGTCGTCCATCCGTCCACCAGGAGCACGCATGTCCATCTTCTACGGCCTGAACACCGAAGCCTACGACCGGCAATATAGCGACCGGGAACTGTTGCGGCGCGTCCTGCGGTACTTTGCACCGCACCGAAAGCGCACGCTGGCCGTGGCGCTCTTGATCGCCGCGGTCGCGGCGACTGGGGCAACGCAGCCGTTCGTCGTGGCGCACGGGCTGGACGCGCTCGTCCGGTCGCCCAGGTTGGAGGTCGTGCTGGGCCTGTCGGGGGCGGTGCTGGCGTTCGGCGCCTTCAACTGGGGCGGCAACTGGATACGCCGCCGGCTGACCGCCCGCATCATCGGCGACATCGTGCTGGCGCTGCGGCGCGACGCTTTCCAGGCCTCGGTGGGGCACGACATGTCGTTCTTTGACGAATTTCGCTCGGGCCGCATCATCAGCCGCATCACCTCCGACACCGACGAGTTCGCCCAGGTGGTGCTGCTCGTCACCGACGTGCTCAGCCAGTTGCTGGTCATCGGCATCATGCTGGTGCCGCTCTTCAACGTCTCCTGGCGCTTGACGCTGACGCTGCTGGGCTTTTCGCCGGTGGTGGCGCTCCTGGCCACCGGCTTCCGGCGCATCGCCCGCTCCGTCACGCGCAAGGGGTTCCGGGTCCTGGCCGAGGTCAACGCCACGATCCAGGAGGCGGTGACCGGCATCGGCGTGGCCAAGAACTTTCGGCAGGAGGGGGCCATCTATGCCGATTTCGCCGCCGTCAACCTCCAGTCGTACCGCGTCAACCTGCGGCGCGGGCTGGCCCTGGCGGCGCTCTTTCCGGCGCTCAACGCGCTGAGTGGCGTGGTGATGGCGGTCCTCGTCTACACGGGCGGGCTGGCGGCCGCCGCCGGTGCGGTCTCGGTCGGCAACTGGTACCTCTTTATCCTCAGCGTGGACCGCTTCTGGGGGCCGATGATCAGCGTGTCCGCCTTCTGGAGCCAGTTCCAGGGGGGCCTCTCGGCGGCCGAGCGCATCTTTGCCCTCATGGACGCCGCACCGACGGTGCGGCAGATCGGCCAGCGGCCGGTGGGGCGGCTGCGCGGCGAGATTCGCTTCGAGCGGGTCTCGTTTCGCTACACCGGCCAGGAGCAAGTGCTTCAGGATTTTTCGCTGCACATCGCGCCGGGCGAGAGCGTGGCGCTGGTGGGGCACACCGGCGCCGGCAAGACCTCCATCGCCCGCCTGATCGCCCGCTTCTACGAGTTCCAGGCGGGGCGCATCACGCTGGACGACCAGGACGTGCGCACCTTAGACCTGCACGACTACCGGCAGCAGTTGGGGATCGTCTCGCAGATGCCGTTCCTCTTTTCCGGGACGGTGGCCGACAACGTGCGCTACGCCCGCCCGCACCTGGCCGGCGCCGAGATCGAGGCGATGGCGCGCCAGGTGGGGGACGGGGAGTGGCTGGAGACGCTGCCGGCGGGCTTGCAGACCGGCGTGGGGGAGCGCGGGGCGCGCCTTTCGATGGGCCAGCGGCAACTGGTGGCCCTCATGCGGGTGCTGGTGCAGTCGCCCGCCATCTTTATTCTGGACGAGGCGACGGCCAGCATTGACCCGTTCACCGAGGCGCAGATCCAGGAGGCCATGGAGTTGATCTTGCAGCGCAGCACTTCGATCCTGATCGCGCACCGGCTCTCGACGGTGCGGGCGGTGGACCGCATCGTGGTGCTAAAGCAGGGGCGCATCATCGAGGAGGGCAGCCACCGGGAGTTGATGGCGCGCGGCGGGCATTACGCCGAGTTGTACGACACGTATTTTAGGCACCAGTCGCCGGATTATCGGCCGAGGTGAGGGGAGGGGGAGACAAGGAGACAAGGAGACAAGGAGACAAGGGGAGGGGGGATTTGGATCGCGAAGGGGGTGAAGGGGCGCTGACGTTTTCAACGCTGAGGCGCAGAGACGGAGAGGCGCAGAGGCTGTTATGGATTTCTCTGCGTCTCTCTGCGGCTCTGCGGCTCTGCGTTTAAAGAGAATCTTCAGACACACTCTCACGGCGACTGGCGCTCCAGCCGCTCGCGGACTTGGCGAGCCTGGGCAGCATGGGGGCTATTTAGGTCGGTGAAGGTAGCCTCGGCCTGACGAATGAGCTCGAGTGCGCGGCCAATGTGGCCCTCGGCTTCTTCCAGGAGTGCCAATTGGGCCAGGGAGGTGGCGACGCCGGCGCGGTTGCCTAGTTGCTCGAACGTCTCAGCGGCCTCTCCGTACAGGCGGCGGGCCTCGGCATAGTCCCCCTGATCCTGCGCCAGCACCCCCAGTTGGTGGAGCACGCCAGCCTCGTTCCTGCGGTCGCCTAGTTCCCTGAAGACGGTCAACGCATCCTGATATTGGTTTCTGGCGTCATCTGGGTCGCCTTGCAGATATGCCACATTGCCCAGATTCCAGACCGTGACAGCAGCGCCGGCGCGGTCGCCCAGTTGCTGCGCGATGGCCAGCGACTCATCGTACAGGCGGCGGGCCTCGGCATAGTCCCCCTGACCCTGCGCCAGCACCCCCAGTTGGTGGAGCACACCAGCCTGGTTCTTGCGATCGCTCAATTCGCAGAAAGTAACAAGCGCGGCCTGCCACTGGCGCTCTGCCTCGACAAAGTCGCTCTGGTCTTGCGCCAGGTTACCCAATCCCCATCGGCTGAGGGCGACGCCGGCGCGGTCGCCCAGTTGCTGCTCGATGTCCAGCGACTCCTGGTACAACCGGCGGGCCTCGGCATAGTCCCCCTGATCCTGCGCCAGCAGCCCCAGTTGATGCAAGGCTTTTGCTACACTTCGGCGGTCGCCCATCTGCTGTGAGACGTCGCGCACTTGATCGTATAGCCTTCTCGCTTCGCCCAGATCGCCCTGTGCATAGGCTAGGTTACCCATCTGGCCGAGTGTGTATGCAACGCCAGCGCGGTGGCCCAGTTGCTGCTTGATGTCCAGCGACTCCTGGTACAACCGGCGGGCCTCGGCATAGTCCCCCTGATCCTGCGCCAGCAGCCCCAGTTGGTGGAGCACACTGGCATACGGGATACTCCGCTTTTCGCTGACTTCCTCTAGACCGTGCAGGCTGGCCTCATAATGCAGCCGCGCGTCCGTGTATTCGCCTATCTGCTGGTATGCTATTCCCAGGTTGTTTGCGAGGAGGGCCACTTCGCGCTTGTCACCGGCCTTCCCCGCTGCGTCAATCCCTGCCTCCAGCGCCCGCCGCCGGTCGGCCCAGTGGCCGCTGCGCTCGAAGAGATTGTTCAGGCGGTAGGCCAGGTGGATCGCCTCATCCCACAGCCCCTGCGCCAGGACCGCCTCTTGCGCCGCCAGCAGGTTGGCCCGCTCCATGGCTGCCTGGGCGATGGCCCCGAGTGCCGTCTTGGGGTCGCCCAGTTGGTCGCGGCCCCAGCCGGCCAGGGCGGTGAAGCAGCGCACATACTGCTCCGCTAAAGACTTCTGCTCACCAGCCCGCTCCGCCAGCGCCCGGGCGTAGTCGTGCAGCAGGGGGTGCAGGTCGTAGCGGGCGGCGGCCCTGTCCGTAGGTTCAGTTCTATCCCGAGTGCGGCGTACGAGGGAGAGCGCTTCCAGCCGCTCTAGCGCTGCTTCTACACCGGCCACGTCTTCCTCCTGGTCTAACACGGCAGCGACCGTCTGGGGGGTGAAACCGGCCGGGGCAAAGGGGCTCAGCGTGCGGAAAAGCCCCTGATCAGACTCGGCCAATGCGTCGTAACTCAGCGCGAAGGCCAGCGCGACGCTGTCCTCAGGCTTTTCGGCCAGCGGTAGCGCCAGGAAGGCGGGGAGATCGACGGCAGTCTCCAGATTAGCGAGCATCTGGGCCGTGCTCCAACTCCGCTCACGCATGCGCCGCCCGGCGATGTCGAGTGCCAACGGCAGGTAGCCCAGCCGTTCGGCAAGTTTGGCGTATCCCTCCCGCTCGGCCTCTACCTTCCCCAGACCAACCAGCCGGCCCAGGAAATCCAGCCCCTCCTTTTCATCCATCACGTCCACCCGCAACAAGTGGCCTAGCCGGTCCAGCGCCGGGAAGGCACGGCGGCTGGTGACGACCGTCACTGGGCCATGGACACCAAGGAGGAGGCAATCGAGGTCGTCCGTTGAAAGTGCTTCGGCGTTGTCGAAGATGAGGAGAGTGCGTTTCTCGTGCAAGATAGTGCGCACCAGCCCTACCAGTCCCTGCCGGTCGTCACCAAGGCAGGCAGCCTGGTCGTGGTAATCGTACAGGCCGGCGACGTGGCGCAGCGCGTCGCACGCGGCGGTCTGGCCACGCAGGTCCACCCAGACCACACCGTCAGGGAAGCGCTCGCGCCAGCCATAGGCGGCGTGGATCGCCAGCGCCGACTTGCCGACGCCGGCCATGCCCTTGAGGCCGACGATGGAGACGGCGGTCTGGCCGCCGGGGTGGAGAAGATCGTCGAGTTCGCGGAGGAGGTCGGCGCGGCCGGTGAAGGTCGGTAGGTCAGGGGGGAGAGTGAAGGGAGGGCGGGCCTGAGCCTCCTGCGGGCTAGACGGGTAGATGTGAACGTGTTCCGCCTTGATCGCGGTGCTGTAATCACCGACGATACTGGCGTCATCGGTGATGGAGGTCTGCGGTCCAGGCGCAGGTTTGGCGGCGGGCCTGCGGCTTCGCAAGAGCCCACCGATGATGAGCGAGGCACCTGCTCCAGCCAGCGCAGCAAACAGGAGCCCCAGCCAGAGGTTCCTGGTCATCAGCACGGTCGCCACCGCAACGATAATGCCGGCGATCACACCACCGGCCACTTGGTCATAAAGACCCTCGGTGACCCACCGAGATCCGGTACCGTGCACGTCCTTGTCGGGCATAGCCGTCTCCTGCCTAAAGGGAAAGAATGCAGATCAGATGCCGTTAGACCAGCAAGCAAGGGTGTAGAAGCTCCCCTGTCGGCACTATGGTGTGGCAGGGGGAGCGGGTAGCAAGATCAGGTATATGACAAGGTTCGCTGCTAGTGGTAGAAAGCTGAGCCACAACAGCCAATACGCTCGTTCTAGACGCTTGTGTTTATATACAATCACTTTGTCGTAAGTGTCTTGGATCTTCCTAGCCTGTATTGAGAAATCATCATGATCCTCTATTCCGGTTTCATAGGCCTGCGGAGCGAAAACACGGGTCGCGCAGTATAGACAGGCTACCCAAAATCCAATGATAAGAATGGATAAACCAGAAAATATCAAGAACCAAATATCATTCAGGTTTCCAATCTTCTTGATGTCACTGAATGATATGGCTGCAAAATATACGCCTTGCAGAAAGCTCGCGATCATGATAATCTGCTTGGCCGCTTCCTCCAAGCACTTTATACTCTCCACACGCACTTCGCATTTAAACTTTAGCCAATAGTCTATAGTCCCGCCGGCGTAGCGTTCTGCGAGATTTTCGCCAGATACAACACCCTCTGACGGTTGAACCATATGCCTCCTCCAGACCTTCCACTTCACAGTACCAGCACCAATTTCACTTTCGGTGCTACCTGATGATCCGGAAAAGGGGCTTTTCCGGATCGAACAATGGATCTAATCTCAACACTCTCTTGCCATCTCTTTCCTCCTCCATAAGAATGTTCTTCTGAACGAGATTGGCCAGTATGTTACGTACCTCCACGTACCCAGCAAGCGGCCCTCCGATCTCCTGAATAGCTGACCGAGTATCTTCTGAGACCGCTCTTGTCCTGTAAATGACTTCCAGATACAAGTTGTCTTCACCCTTCAGCGTTCTTGTAAGGAAGTCCTCAGCTATATCAGGCCACTTTTCGCTGACGAAATCCACGTCAATCACCCCAAGTGCTGCCTGTGCACCATACTCGAGTAGCAGCTGGCAAGCAAGATTGAATATCCGCGGCGTCAGCGCGAGTTCTGAGATTGCTCTCGCTATCATCCTTGCCGCTCCGGGTGTAAAGGGGTAGGTACTCGGGTCGTGCTCTTCTCGTGCCAGATCAAGGTATCTGCCCATCATCTCTATGAGCTCGTTCTCAGACAATGGGCCAAGTGGAATGAGAGATAGGACATCAGCACTTGAGCTGAACTGAGCTGTTGACCCAAACGGATGACCTAACAAGATCACAGTGGCACCTGCGGCTATTAGGCTGCGCGTGTCTTGGATAATCTGATGGACGTTACCGATATCTGCACTCTTGTCAAGTTCATCAAGTGCAATGATCACTCGTTTGTCCTGGCTTCGCTGCTTGTGTAAGATGCTCTTGAGCGCCCTTTCCGCATTCCTAACCGACTCAATTGCATCCTCTATTTGGTCAGAGGTTACGCTTCCTTCTGATCTTGCCAGACTTGTCCCTCTTGCCAAAATGCTATAAACCTCACCTGGACAGGCGCTCTGTTCTGCGACATCATGTGCCAATGCTCTTAGGATTGATAAGTGGAATCCATCATCACGATCATACTCGGCATACGTGGTTATACATCCTTGAGCCTTGAGTAGTCGAAGTATCTCAAGGATTAGAATCGACTTCCCGATGCCAAACAATCCACATAAGAAGATCCCACGAGGGCGTTCGACGAGGCTCAATAAGGTACTAACCTCGTTCCTTCGCCCCGTGAAGACACGTTGACGGTCTTCTATTTTGTCAGGTGGCAATGTGATGAACGGATTGTCCTTCAATCCCCACCGGCTAAACGTTCCTTCTATAGACATAGTTTATCCTCCAACACACTTCTATAGTCATTTATAAGGATCACGGTAGAGAGCTTGCAAGCGGTCTTACAACTTACACGTTTCCATGGGAGCCACTAAACTACGCATGCCTTGTCCGATTTCGCTTTAGGTTGCCTTCCGCCCCTCAGTTTGGCGCCTTGTCAATTCCTCAGCGTCTTCTTGGGAGTGCGCCAGGTTCTCTACTGCTTCTAACACGTCCTGCACCCAGACACGTTGTTCAGGCCTGTTCAAAAATGCGAAGTAGTCTCTGGACTCTGACAAATGCTCAATGGCATCTTTGACCAAGCCAGTTTGGGCTTCTAACTGCCCCAACCCAGCCAGGGTTATTGCAACTTTCAATTGATGCCCAAGAGTGCGGAATTGATGAAGGGCATCCTTGTATGTCCAGCGAGCCTGTTCGAAGCTCCCCAATTGGTGTTGGGCTTGAGCCAGATACAAAAGAGCCTCGGCCAAGCCAGGCCTATCACTAAGTTGCATGCAGCATCTCTTCTCTTGCTCGAACGCATCTGCTGCCTCGTGCGAATATCCCGTTTCCATTAGCAATATGCCCAGTTGGTGGAGTGTCTCGGCGATACCAGCGTCGTCGCTGAGTTCCTGCTTGATAGCCAGCGACTTCTGGTACAAGCGGCGGGCCTCAGCATAGTCCTCCTGGAGGTGGACCACATTTCCTAGTTGGTGGAGCGTCTTGGCGACGCTGGCGGGGTTGCCCAGTTGCTGCTCGATGCCCAGCGACTCCTGGTACAACCGGCGGGCCTCGGCATAGTCCCCCTGAGCCTGCGCCAGCAGCCCCAGTTGGTGGAGCGTCGTGGCGACACCGGCGCGGTCGCCCAGTTGCTGCGCGATGTCCAGCGACTCCTGGTACAAGCGGCGGGCCTCGGCATAGTCCCTCTGGAGGTAGGCCACATTCCCCAGTTGGTGGAGCGTCGTGGCGACACCGGCGCGGTTGCCCAGTTGCTGCGCGATGTCCAGCGACTCCTGGTACAATCGGCGGGCCTCGGCATAGTCCCCCTGAGCCTGCGCCAGCATCCCCAGTTGGTGGAGCACGCTGGCCTGCTCGCGCCGTGCGCTCAGTTGCTCGAACGTCTCAGCGGCCTCTCCGTACAGGCGACGGGCCTCGGCATAGTCCCCCTGGAGATAGGCCACATTTCCCATTTGGTAGAGCGTCGTGGCAACGCCGGCGCGGTCGCCCAGTTGCTGCTTGAGGTCCAGCGACTCATGGTACAGGCGGCGGGCCTCGGCATAGTCCCCCTGATCCTGTGCCACCCTCCCCAGTTGATGGAGCGCACTGGCCTGCTCGCGCCGCGCACCCAGTTGCTCGAACATCTCAGCGGCCTCCCCGTACAACCGGCGGGCCTCGGCATAGTCCCCCTGATCCTGCGCCAGCACCCCCAGGTTGTGGGCCAGCCCTGCCTCGTCGCGCTGCTTTCCGTGTTGCCGCGCCGCCTCAGTCCCCGCCTCCAGCGCCCGCCGCCGGTCGGCCCAGTGGCCGCTGCGCTCGAAGAGGTTGTCCAGGCGGTAGGCCAGGCTGACCGCCTCGCCCCACAGCCCCTGCGCCAGGCTCGTCTCTTGCGCCGCCAGCAGGTTGGCCCGCTCGACGGCTGCCACTGTGACAGCCTGGAGCGCGGTCGCCGTGTTGCCCAGTTGCCGCCCGCCCCAATCCGCCAGCGCGTTGAAGTAGCGCGCCATGCGCCGGTCGTGGGCGGCCATCGGTTCCGCCCCGGCCCTGTGCCGCACGTACTCCCGCATCACCGGGTGCAACCGGAAGCGCTCGTAGTCCGGCCCCAGCGAGTGGCGCTCAACGAACGAACCGCGCACCAGTTCCGGCAGGTCGGCGTCCCAGTCGGCCAACGGTTCGAAGTGCTCCTCCCCCAACGGATGCGTACACAGGTTCTGTGCCGCCCGCAGGTCGAAATCGGCGGCGAAGGCGGCCAGCCGGTGCAAGAGTTCCTTGCGCGGCGCGGGCAGCGGGCCGTATGAAAAGTCGAAGCGGCGGGTGGTTTCCCCCCGCGCAGGGTTGGCCCGCACCTGCCCCAGCGCATAATCCACTCCCATACTCCCCACCTGCGCCGCCGCCTGCAGCAGTGCCAGCGCGTGGCCGTCCAGCCGCCGCGCCATATCCACCAGTTTCCCTGCCGTCTTCTCGTCTATCCCCAGCACCCAGGCTGGATCGTTCCGCCGGTGGCCGATCTCGGCGGCCAGGAAGGTCAGCCCTTCCCGCGGGGTCAGGGCCTCCACGTCCAGCACGCACCCCCCATATTCCGGCGCGGTGCGGGTGGTGACCAGGACGGCGGAGGGGCCGGGCACGTCGTGCAGGAAACGGAAGACGTCCTCGCCCGCCACGTCCGCGTTGTCCACCACGATCAGCGCCGGGGCTTCGATGCGGCGCAGGTAGGCCAGCGCCAGTTCCCGCTGGCGGGCCACCGCCAGTTTGGCGAAATCCTCGCCGTAGACGTGGCCGAAGATGGCGAGCACGTGCTCTAGCCGCATGCCGGTTTCCAGGTAGTCGCGCCCGTCCACCCAGAAGACACCGCCGGGGTAGCGCCAGGCCAGCCGGCGCGCGGCCGCGGCGGCCAGCGCGCTCTTGCCGATGCCGCCCACGCCGGTCAGGGCGACGAACTTTTCGCCGCTCGCCAACGCCTGCGCCAGCCGCACCAGGTAGCCCTTGCGCCCGCCGGGGGGGTCGCCCGGCGCTCGGGGCGGCTCCAGGTCGCCGTAGAACGCGCCGGAGGGGGAAGGAGCGGGCACGCCAACCAGCGGCTCCCGCTCGACCTGTGTGCGGGCGCGGCAGCCCGGCCCGCACAAGGGGGTATCGGTCCCCGGCCCGTCGAGCACGGGGAGGTCTACCCAGGGGGTGCCGCTGAGGGGGCTGGCCCCCAGCGCGCGCAGCGCCGGGAGCGCCGCCTCCAGCGCCTGGCGCGGCGTGCGGCCCGCCCCCAGGTTGGCGTAGAAGGGGGGCAGGAGCGCGCCGACCGCCCCCACGGTGACCGTCTCGCGCATCCCCAGCACCGCCGGCACCCCCGCCGCCAGCAGCACCCCGGCCAGGCTGGGAGCGCCCATCGCCGACTGGCAGGCGGTGAGGATGGCCAGGCGGGCGCGCGGCGGCGCACCTGTGGGACACAAGAGGTCCGCCATCTCCGTGGCGGGCAGGAGGTGCATCAGCCCATCCTCCTGCTCGAAGGCCAGGTAACCGCCGGCGGGCTGCGTCAGCGCCGCGCCGCAACGCGGGCAGGCGCTGGGGTCGGGCTGCCCCTCCTCCTTCGGGATTAACTGGCCGCAGCCGGGGCAGGTCCAGGCCCACACCCCGTGGCCGTCAAAGTGCACCACGTCCCAATTCTTCGCCAGGCGACGCCGCAGCGTCTCCACGGTGGGTGGGCGGGCGAAGGCCAACTCGATGGGGGCCTGCACCTGGGCCAGCCGGTCGGCCAGCGACCAGGCGTCGCCGATCTCCGGGAGGGCCAATTGGTCGAGCGGGCGGGCGACGACGGTCAGCACGCGGAAGGCCGGCCGCTCGGGCTCCACCACGGCCGGAACGCGGGCCTCCGGCCCGCCACCGGGGTACACGTACACGTGCTCGGCCTTAATGGCGGTGCTGTGGTCGCCGACGACGTTGGCGTCGCCGGTAATGGTCGTCTGTGGTTCGGGCATAGGTCATCACCCCCACCGGTTAAACCATGGATCGGACTGGCGACCGTCCATAAGCCCCATTGATGGGGCGCTGCTCCGTAGGCCGGACACTTTATGTCCGGCCGAGTCCCCAATCCGTCACGACGCGATTTTTACTGCATCGCCCCCCAGTATACGTCAGGTTTGCCGAAAGGTCAAAAGTGGTCAATCTGGACCACGGGTGGTCTTCCTATGGGGTATTGTTGGCAAAGGTGAGGGGCGGATTTCACCGCGAAGGCGCCAAGGACGCTAAGAAAACCTCAAAAACTTTGCGCTCTTTGCGCCTTGGCGGTGAATACGGGAGCTCTGCCCATTCCAGGAGTTTTTCAGTCTTTCTATAACCTAGCATTCACCCACCTGCGCTACAATAATGGCGTGTTTACCCTCCTTTCGCGGACCACGGCCTTCTCTCCCCCGGGGAAGGCCGTGGTCGTTGTTCCTACGGGCGCAGCATCCTCACCTGCGCGAAATCATCCGGCCCCAGCGCGTCCATGTTCTGCTCCTGCGAGGGCAGATACTGCGACAGCATCACCTCCTGCGTGGGTGTAGCGCCCGCCGGCCAGGCCAGGTCCACGATGCGCGTGTGGTTCGTATCGTCCGGCGCGCCGCCGAAGCGGTACTGCGCTGCCTGCTTCTCCACGTCCCGCACCCGCCACACGCCCGTGGCGGGGAACCCTTCCTGGCCCAACATCACCCCCAGGTAGCCCCATGTAGCCGGGTCCCCCTCGGGGAACGCGCTGCGTGGCACGCGTATGGTCACCTTGCGCGCCACCGGGTCCACGCTGATCTTGATCTCCGTGCTCACCGGCTTGGGCTGGCCCGCCTCGTCCACCCGGAACACCCCCGGCGTCCACCCTTCGGCCCATACCACGACGTCCCAGGCCTCCTCGGCCGGTAGCGCCGCGTTGCGGCCTGGCAGGAGCAACCGGCTGCCCGAGCCGGGCTGGCCATCCGCGTCTTGGCGTACTCGCACGTACACGTCCAGTGCCTGCACCGCCAGCCCGCTGCCGGAGCCCCAGGGGTTGTTGATGGGGCCCGCGATGGTGAACACGAACACCATGTTCTCCCCGTCGCTCCCCGCCACGAACTCCAGCAGGTCAAAGGCCCCCGCGTCGAAGGCGGCGTCGGTCGGGTAGGTGTACGTACCGGGGCCGTGATCGTCCCCCGCGGGGTCGGCCACCGTCAGCCAGGCCGTCAGAGGCTGCAACTCCGGCACGACCACCTGCGCCGGGCCGGCCGAGGGGGCCACGTCCAAATCGCGCCCGTTCTGGCTGACCACAGCCAGGAAGGTGAGCCGGTCGCCGGCGCGCAGTTCCCCCAGCGCGGCGAAGGGCAGCGCCAGTTCGAGCGTCGTCCCGCCCGTGGCGACCGTCTCCAACGGCTGCGCGTTCCCCCACGCGCCATCCTCCGTCGCGCTCGAGAGCGTCGCCGTCCCGGCGCTCACGTTCACCGCCACCTCGTGGCTGGCGCGGAAGCCCAGCGCATTAGGGGGCTGCATCTGCGCGCCGTAGCGCGAGAGCCCGTTGCCAAGGGCCGCGCCCGGTACCCCCAGGTAGACGAAGAACTCCAGGTTCTGGCCCAGTTCCTGCCACGGCCGCTCTACCTCTACCCGCAGGTAGAGGTGCTGCGTGTCGTAGCCGTAGTAGAGGGCGTCCACGACGTCCTCGGCGCGCGCCATGGCCCCGCCCCGCTCCTGGTAATACCCGGCGGTAGCCCACTCCCCTTCCCCGGCCGTGCCGTCCACCGTGGGGGTGAAGAGCCCCTGCACTTCCTGCGCCGGCGGGGGGGAACTGGTGGGGATGATGGGCACGTTCAGCCAGGCCGGCACCTCCTCCCCCACCGCCCGGTAGACGTCCATCAACGTGCTCCGGTACATCAGGTCGAAGGCCGCGTCGTCGCCCGAGTCCTGGTCCGCCCCGTACCACCAGAACCAGTCGGACCCTTCGGCGGCGTACATGGCCTCCAGCGCCGCCGCAGACTGCTCCTGGGTGGCCGGCCTGTCGCCCCGCAGATAGCCGTCGAGCATCTTGCGCGTGCGGCGCAGGTACTCCCAGCCCAGGTTCTCCTCGTCCTCGCCGATCCAGGTGGCAAAATCGGGGCTGAACCAGCAGCCGGGCCACAGATCCTTGATGTCGCGCTGCTCCGGGTACAGCGCCAGGTACTCGGAGGGAGTCACCGTCTGGATCGTCTCGTCCTCCGACAGGAGGCGGTAGAGTTCGTGCAGGAACTCTTTGCCGTCGTGGTTATAGTATTGCCAGGCGTTCTCCCCGTCCAGGATCACGCTGACCAGGTGCGGTCCCGTGGCTCCTTCTTCCCTCAGCCGGGCGTGGATGTTGTGGAACCGCTCGATGAGGTCGCGCGCCGCCTCCTTGCCCGGCATGCCGGAGTAGGTAAAGCCGATCTTGTCCGAAATGACCAGGTCGCGGAAGACGATGGCCACCGGGCGCTGGTCGCGGTAGCGCACGTAGTAGGGGCGGTAGAGCAGGTCGGCCTCCTGGATCGTCTCCTGGCTGTCGCGGGTGAAACCATCCAGCCCCAGCGAGCGGGCCAGCACCTGCTCGCCGGAGGCCATCCATAGGAGCCCCGCGTCGGACACCATCTTGACGATGTCCTGGGCCACCGCCCCTTCGGCCGGCCACATGCCGCGCGGGTCCTGGCCAAAAATCTCGCGGTAGCGCTCGACCCCGCGCTGGACCTGGGCGATGGCGTCCTGGGGGTAGGAGAAGCGCTCAGGGAGCACTGCGTCCGGCGCTCCCACTTTCGCCAGGTCGGTGGCGTATAGGAGTGGCAGGATCGGGTGCGCGTAGGGGGTCATGGTGACCTCAATCTGCCCGGCCTGCTGGAGCCGGGCGTGCACCGGCAGCACCTCGGCCAGGATGCGGCGTGTCTCGTCAAAGACGATCTGCTTGTCCTGCTCGGTGAACCCCTGCCCCTGTTCCACCAGCCGCTTGAGCGGCTCCTGGGCCAGGAAATCGGGATCGAACCAGGCCAGGTGGAACCACACCTGCAGGTCGCTCAAGTCCTGCTCGCTGAATCGCTCTACGGCCGCGGCGAGCGCTGCGGGGCTGGCGTCCTTGCCCCGCAGGTCCAGCAGCGCCTGGTAGCGGGGGAAGATGCCGATCTGGTGGTCCCAGTTGGCGTCGAAAAAGTAGCGCAGGAGGTCCTGCTTCTTCGTCTCGGTCAAGTCGGCGGCCGGCTTTTCCGCCAGCACCCAGTAATAGTCCTTGGCTCCGCCGATGAAATCCTGCAGCTGTTTGATCAACGAGGGGGTCAGGTTGAAGGTGACGTGGACGTCCGGGTAGCCCTCGACCATGGCCGCCATGTCGTAATAGTCCTTGGTGGCGTGCACGCGCACCCAGGGCTTGGCATAGATGCCCGTCTGCGGGTCCTTGTAATAGAGCGGTTGGTGCTGGTGCCAGACGATGGCCAGGTAGAGCACGTCCTCGGGGGAGGGAGGGGAGGGAGGGGAGGGAGGGGAGGGAAGGGGAGTAGGGGAGGGGGGAGGGATGGGCGTGGGGGTGGGGGTGGGAGCAGGCTGGCAGGCAGATAGGAGCAGACCCACCAGCACGGTCAGAATCAACCAGCGAGACTTGGCACTTCTCATATCCATAGATCTCCTCCTACTGTAGAGGCAACCGTTCAGCAGGGTAGTCAGTGGGACACAGATTTTCACGGATTCAACGGATTCCCACGGCTTTTCTCGGCCAGGAAAAGACATTCAGCCCTCCCTGATCCGTGTTCATCCGTCGAATCCGTGTTTGTCCGTGTCCGGTCTCTCTACACACTGAACACCGCTCCCGAGCGCGGGGGGAGCGTCGCGCCGGCGATCCGCCCGGCGGCCACCTGCGCCTGGCCGCCCTGCCACAGGTCGCGCAGGACCGTGCCGTCGGGGACCAGCCCCTGCACCGGCACGTCCAGGTCGTAGGAGGCCGGGCCGTTGTTCAGCACCACGACCAGCGTTTCCCCCTCCCCCTGGCGGGCGAAGGCGTACACCCCGTGCGCGTCGTCGGCGTGCAGCCGCACGTAGCGCCCGCGCCGCAGTGCGGGGTGCGCGTGCCGCAACTGGGTCGCCCGGCGGAAGGTGGCCAGCAGGTCGTGGTCCCAGCGCGCCTCGTCCCACGGGAAAGCGCGGCGGCAGTCCGGATCGTCCTGGCCCTCCATGCCGATCTCGTCGCCGTAATAGACGCACGGCGCGCCGGGGAAGGTCATCTGGAACATGGTCGCCAGTTTGAGCGCCTCCCGGTCTCCCTGCACCAGCGTCAGGAAGCGCGGCATATCGTGGCTGCTGAGCAGGTTCAGCTGTACCAGCGTCACCTCCCAGTCGTAAAGCGACAACAGGTCATCTATCGCATCGGCAAACCGTGTGGCGCTCAGCCGTTCCAGCGCATACCCCCCGGGGCGCTGAGCGGCGTCCAGCCGCGGGCCGCCAAAGAAGCCCAGGCAGGCCCGGTTGAAGATATAGTTCATGACCGCGTCGAACTGGTCCCCTTGCAGCCAGCGGTTGGCGTCGAACCAGATCTCGCCGACGATGTAGGCCTGGGGGTCCGCCGCCTTGACCACGCGGCGGAACTCTTGCCAGAACCCAGCATAGTCTATCTCTTCCGGCACGTCCAGCCGCCAGCCGTCTATGCCGAACTCGATCCAGTAGCGGGCCACGTCGAAGAGGAAGCGGCGCACCGCTTCCGTGTGGGTGTTGAACTTGGGGAGCGCCGGCAGGTCCCACCAGGCCCGGTAGCCCAGTTCTTCCAGGCTGCGGCCGCCGCCTTGCAGGCAGCGCGCCTTCTGCGGGTCGGGGTAGGCGTCCAGGCATCCCCCGGCCTGCAGCCGCTGCTCGTCCAGGTAGAACCAGTCCAGGTAGGGCGAGGCGGCCCCGTTTTCCAGCGCGTGGTGGAACTGGTAAAAGCCCCGGCTGGCGTGGTTAAAGACCCCGTCCAGCACGATGCGCATGCCCCGCGCGTGGGCCGCGTCCAGCAGCTCGTGCAAAGCCTCGTTCCCGCCCAGGAGCGGGTCCACCCGGTAATAGTCGTGGGTGTGGTAGCGGTGGTTGGCCGCCGACTGAAAGATCGGGTTTAAGTAGAGCGCGGTCACCCCCAGCGCCTGCATATAGTCCAACCGTTCGGCCACCCCCACCAGGTCCCCTCCCTTGAAGCCCAGCCTCGTCGGCGGGCTGTCCCACGGCTCCAGGTTCGAAGGCTTGGCGACCCGCTCGCTCCGTGCGAACCGGTCCGGAAAAATCTGATAAAACACCGCATCCTTAACCCACTCAGGCGTCACAATATGTCCCACCGAAACACCAACCTCCTCTACAGCAACTGCTCCCTGTTCCCTGCTCCCTGATCACTGGTCACTACTCCCTGATCACTGCTCCCTGCTCCCCGCTCCCCCATACTTCTCCGCAACCAAATTCGCCACCAGCGCCGTCCAGCCGGTCTGGTGGTCGGCGCCGAGGCCCTCGCCGGTCTCCGCGTGATAGTATTCCCAGAAGCGCCCCGTCGCCCGCCACTGTGCCTCGACGTTGGCGATGAGCGCTTCGCGCAGTTGGCCGGCCACCGCCGGGTGGGTCTCCTCCAGCCGCTGCACCAGCATGTAGTTGATCGGCATCCAGATCGGGCCGCGCCAGTTCGAGTTCTTCCAGCCGCTCTCGGAATAGCCAGGCTCGTAGAGCGCCGAATCGGCCGACAGGCTGCGCACGCCATAGGGGGTCCAGAATTCCGCCGGGTCCGCCAGGTGCTCGATGATGCGGCCGGCCTGGGCCACGTCGGGCGCGCCCGCGATGAAGGGGATCAGGCCGGCGTAGCTCTTTTCGCGCAAGAAGCCGTTGGCGTTGCGATCGTAGTAAAAGCCGGTCTCCTCGTCCCACAACTGGGCGTTGATCTGGGCGACGATTTGCTCGTACTCGGCGCGGTAAAAGGCGGCCCGCTCAGACTGGCCGATCTCGCTGGCGATGCGTGCCATATCGCGGGCAAACAGAGCCACCCAGCCCGACAGGTCCGCCTCCTCCTCGTCGGGAGGGCCGGGGCGGGGGATGTTGTCCATGCCCATAAAGCCCCCCGTGTGCAGGCCGTCCCGGTCGCGGTCGTAGGCCCTGCGCACGAAGGCGTAATGCATTTCCAGGCGCGGGAACAGTTCCTCCAGGAAGGCGCGCTCGCCGTCCCGTTCGTACACCTGCCAGGCGGCCCAGGCGAACAGCGGCGGCGTTTCCCCTTCCAGGACCCACTCGACGTTGGGCACGTGGCCGGTCTCGGTCTGCCAGCGCTCGCTGAGAAAGAGCCGCAGGTCGTGTTTGGCCAACTCCACGTCCGCCAGCGTGGCCACGTTGGCCTGGAAACAGGTGTCCCACATGGCCGGCCAGGGGAACTCCCAGCGGTCCGGCACCAGGACCACGTCGTGCACGTCCACCTTGCCCCGCCACTCCGGCTGGTAGGAGCCATCGTAGACGTAGACCATCTTGTTCCACAGCAGACTCATCAACGCCGCCTGGTACACCTCCTGGTGGGCGGTCACGTCCCCGGCGTAGAGCGAGCGGGCTTCTGCCTGCCGCATCGCCAGCAGGTCGTTGGCCTGGGCCAGCGCACGCTCCGCGTTGGCTTGCGCGGCCGCCAGGTCGGGGGCGTAGGCCAGCCCAAAGCGCAGGGCCTGCGACTGGCCGGGCTCCAGGTGGATCGCGAAATCCCACGCCGCCTTGTCCCCCTCGCCGCGGTTGGCGAGCCTGCCTGCCTTGACCAGCGCGGAGTTGATGGCCGCCCGCGAGGGATACTGGTTGGCCGTGATTTGCCACGAGTCGGGGGTGCGTTCGGCGACGACGACGAAATGGCCGCCCGGATAGACGGCGTCCCACGTCCGTTCGTCGGCACGCACCACCCTAGACCCTTCAGGTTTTCCTAAACCTGAAGGGTCTGGCTCCTGCGAAGGGTCTGTCTCCTGAGCGCGGAACCAGACCTGGGGCACCAGGTGCAGCGGCGCGCCGGCCGCGTCCACCAGCCCCGTCAGCGTGACCTGGGCGACCATCGTCTGGCTGTCAACCTTGGCGTACTCGATCGTGGCGTGGACGAAATCGGCGCGGAAGGGGTAGGCGTAGCCGTAGCGCATATAACTGTGGGTGGGGGTGTTTTCGTAAAAGAGGCGATCCTCGAGGATCGTCTCGCCGTACTGGCCGCTGGGGCCGTCGAGGCCGTAGAGCCGCTCGGTGAGGTAGGGCTGGCCGGGCCGGAAGAAGCCAAAGGCGAAGGCGACGCTCAGGGCACGGTCGGTGATGCCGGCGATGCCGTCTTCACCGAAGCGATAGGGGGTCGCGAGCGCTTTTTCGTACGTGAAACTCCAGCCGTCGCCGCGCCGCACCGCCTCGCGGGGGTTGCCCCACTCCCGCTCGGCCAGGTACGGTCCCCACGTATCGTCGAGCGCCTGCCACGGCGGTGGCACCTGCGGAAGCGGCTGCGCCGTAGCCGGAGGCAGGCTCGGCGTGGGCGTGCCGCCCGACGGAAGGCAGGCGGAGGCGAGCAGCGCCAGGAGGAGGGCTACCAGCACCGGCCTGAAAGAGCCGGTGCTGGGTTGGCAGCCTATCCCAGCGCCGCCTGTTCCACGGCAGCGCTGGCGCTGGCGGCGCGGCCTCTGCCGAGAGCGCACCGGAGGCTTACCCTTTCACGCTGCCCAAGGTCAGCCCGGAGATGAGCCACTTGGACGAGTACAGGAAGAGGGCCATGGCCGGGATCATGACCAACACAGACGCCGCCGAGAATAGCCCCCACTGGGTCTGGAACTGGCCCTGAAAGTCGCGCACGCCCAACACCCAGGTCCACAAGGGGCGCTCGCTGGCAATCATCACCCGCGCCAGCAAATAGTCGCTCCACGCCGCCATAAAGGAGAACAGGAAGACGATGGCCAGGGCTGGCGTGGAGAGGGGCAGGATGATGCGCCAGAAGGCCGACAGGCGGGACACACCGTCAATGAGCGCCGCTTCCTCCAGTTCGTGCGGGATGGTGTCATAGTAGCCCTTCAGAATCCAGATAGAAAAGGGCACCGAGGTGATCGAGTAGGCGATGATCAGGCCGCGGTACGTCTGCGTCAGGCCCAGTTTAATGGCCAGGATGTAGATGGGCACCATCATCATCGGCGCCGGCAGCATCTGCGTGGTCAGCAGGAATACCAGGCCGGGGCCGCGGCCGATGAACTTCCAGCGCGAGAAGGCGTAGGCGGAGGTCGCCGCCAGGATTACGCCGGTGATGGCGGTGGCGGTGGTGATGGCCAGGCTGTTCCACACCCAGACCGGGAACGCCTTGTCGAACAACACGGTCTTGTAGGCCTGCAGCGTGGCGTCGGGGGGGATGATGGCCAGCGACGTGGAGAGCAGCCGGTCGCCCGGACGCAGCGACACGCTGACGATGCGCAGCACCGGGTAGACGGCGAGCGCGCACGAGAGGATCAGGGCCAGGTGGATCAGGAACCGCTTGAAGGGGCTATCCTCCAGGCCCGACTTGAAAAAGTGCTGCCGGGTGCTTTTCTGTCTTCGCACAGGCACGCGTGTGGGTGCAGTTGTCGCGGTCATTCGGTCACTCCTTTCAACACCCCGGTGATGCGGATGTAAAAGATGGCGAAGATGAGCAGCAGCCCAAAGTTGACGAAGGCAAAGGCGGCCGCACTGCTCAGGTTAAAGTACTGGAAGGCCGAACGAAACAGCGCTGTCACCAGCGTATCGCTGGTTTCGAGTTCGTTCTGGTTGATGAAGAAGGGCACGTTAAAGTTGGTAAAGGTCCACACGGTGCCCAGGATGATGGCCGGCGTCAGCACCGGTTGCAGGAGGGGCGTCGTGATCTGCCAGAACTTTTGCCAGGGTGAAGCGCCGTCCATGTCGGCGGCTTCGTAGTATTCGCCGGCGATGCTCTGCAAGCCCCCCAGGATGATGACCATCATGAAGGGGATGCCCAGCCAGATGTTGGTGATGCACATGGCGGCAAAGTTCGCCGTCGGCTCGGTCAGCCAGCGGACCGGAGCCAGCCCCACCCGCTGGAGCGCAATGTTGACGAACCCATACTCAAAGTGGAACTCACCGAGCCAGGCCAGGCAGGCGATCGGCTGGGGGATGGCCCAGGGGAAGATCAGCAGCGCGCGATACAGCCCCCTCAACCGCATCTTGCGGTTCAGCAGCAGCGCCAACCCCATGCCGCCGCTGACGTGAAAGGCCAGGTTGACCACGGTCCAGAGGATAGTGCGCATTAAGACCGGGAAGAAGGTGACCTGTTTCAGTATGGGCCTGGTAAAGACCTCCACGTAGTTCAGGAAGCCAACGAAATCCGGCGACTTGAAATGCCGGGGGTTCAAGTTGGTGAACGATACGTTCAGTTCCCACAACAGCGGATAAATCACCAGCAACATCAGCCCGACGATCGCCGGGAGCAACAGCATGTAAGGCAGGCGCATACGCCAGTGGAAAATCTTGACCGCGTTGGGTGATATATAGGTCGCCACCAGGAAGGCGACGATGGCGAACGGCCAGTAGGGCGCCAGGGGGGACACGTTTTGCCCCACGCCCACTGACCCGACGGCAAAGATGACCACGCCGACGATGAGCAGCGTGGATATGACGTGACGGACGGGTTTGCCCAGGAACTTGAGCCCGCGGTCAATCCACTCGCTAAACGTACTCAGGGGTTTCCACCACAGGTACGCCACGATCTCGAGAAATGCAGTGCCCACGAGGATGTAGAGAACGGTACTGCCCACTTCTCTCAGGCTGTTCAGGATGACTTCCAGCGTTAAGAATTGCATCTGTTCCCTCCTCGCCAGATAGAGCAGTGAGGAGGGGGCAACCCCCCTCCTCACCGGAACCCAGCCAACGAACTACTGGAGTTTCGTGATGCAGTCTTCGGCTGCCGTTTGCATGGCCGCCGCCGCCTCCTCGGGGGCCTTGGTGTCGGCCAGCACCGCCTGCATCTCGGGCTTCATCGAGTCCCAGTTGCAGCGCATCTCGCTGACGGTGGGCATCGGCGTGCCGACGACCATCTGGTCAGCCGAGCCCTTGAGGATCGGGTCGTTGGTGATGAGCGGATCTTCCAGGGCCGCCTTCAGCGCCGGCAACCGGTTGAGCTTGGCCACCATCAACGCCTGGTTGGTGGGGCTGGTGACGAAGGAGATAAAGCCCTTCACCGCGTCCAACTTGGCCCCTTCCAGGGTGTAGGGGAGCATAAAGTAGACACCGCTGGTGTAGGGCTTGGGCCACTCGCCAGTCGCGCTGATCATGGGGATGCGGGCTACACCCAGATTGTCGCCCAACAGGTCCTTGTAGCCACCCAGCGACCAGTCGCCGTTGATGATCATGGCCGCCTTGCCCTCCTTGAAGAGGGTGTCGGCTCCGTTATAGTCGCTCTCGGCCGGGATGATGGGGGTGGTGTACTTGATGTCGTACAGGAACTGGAGCGTGGCGACCATCTCGGGCGTGTTGAGTGTGGGGGTCTTGCCGTCCTCGGCAAAGACCGCGCCGCCAAAGCCACCCAGCCAGGGCACTAGCCAGAAGGGCTCGGTCTGGTTGTACACCAGCCCGTACTGCTCGCCGGAGGTCAATCCCTTCCCCATGGCGAGCAGTTCGTCGGTGTTGGCCGGAGGCGTCGCCACCAGGTCCTTGTTGTACAGGAGCATCAGGTGGTTGCCGTTGGCGATCGGCACGCCCCAGGTCCTGCCACCCAACTCAGCCGCCGCCAGGGCCGAGTCCACGTACAGGTTCAGGTCGAACAGGTCGTCCACCGGCATGAGTAGTTCGGCATCGGTGAAAGGCCCGGCGTGGTCGTTGACCGTCCACAGCAGGTCGGGCAGGCTGCCCGCCAGCCCGGCGGTGAGAAAGTCCTCGCGCAGGGTCTCCACGTCTTTGTTGGTGACCTCGAAGGTGACCTCGGGGTTGAGCGCGGTGTAGGCATCGGCCAGTGCCTGCACGAACTGCAGGCCGCCGTCCGCCTCCCCTTCCTTGGTCCACATCACGATCGTCACCGGCTCGGCCTCAACCGGCACTTCCTTGATGACCTCTTGGGTCACCACCACTTCTTCCTTCTGGGTGACCACCACGGTCTCGACAATTCTTTCCGGCGTCGGCGCCGGCCCGCACTGTGTGGCCAGCAGCGTCACGACGGCCAGCAGTGCCATGGTCACGAACACGTTCTTCTTCATTTCGGTTTTCCTCCTTCAGAGAATCTCAGTTTTCGTGTGAACTGGAACTGGTACGACGATTGAACGACGTATCCGACACAAGACGGGCTCATTTCGTTTCACACCACCTCCTCTTCGCAGAATCCTGATGGTCCCGGACCAGCACAACCGGCGTGCGCGTGCTACGAACGCCTACGCGCACGCCGGCTGACATGGCCGTTCCGTGATCGCACCGATAAACTCCGCCGTGCGCCGCACCACTTCGTCCACCGGCACTGTGTCAGAGATCGCTGCCTCAAACATCGCCTGTAACTGGCGGGAAACCTTGACGTACTCTGGGATGGACGGGCGGGCATGCCCGGACATGATCATGCCGGAGATGCGGGTCAGCAATGGCTCTGCCTCCGCACTGAGGAACGCATAGAAGGACGGGCAGGGCGAGTTCTGCAACATGGAGCGGTACAGGTCGCCGACGACGCGGGGGCTGATGGCCTGTTTGAGCACTTCCATCACCAGCGCCGGCCGCTGGCACTGCCGCAGGATCACGTAACTCGTCCCGCCTACCGTCGAGACCGCGCGGCCGCCTGGCGCGACCGGCGGTGCCACACAGCCCACCCGCCGCGCAAATTCCCCGTTGCCCCAACCGCTCGCGTCGCGGATGAGGTGGCTTTCGTAACTGCCGCCGAACGCCATGGCCGCCTTGCCACTGGCAAACAGCCTGGGAGTGGCGTCCTCCTTGTAGGTGACCACCTCGGGCAGGCTGACCCGGTGCAGCGTCACCAGGTCTTGCAGGTACTGCAAAGCGCGCCGCACTCCCGGCGCATTGAGCACGACCTGCTCCACCTGGGGATCGAAAATCTCGCCGCCGGCCGACCAGATCAACGGCATCAGGTTGTACACCGTCGCCTCGCCACCGGCCGTCCCGCCGGGAAAGGCCAGTGGATAGGGCTGCCCATAGCGAGCCTGCACCTGGGGGTCCAGAAAATGCCTGGCCACGTCCAACAGGTCGTCCCAGGTCTGGGGAGGGGCCAACTGCTCCTGCGCGAACCAGTCTTTGCGGTACCACAGCAGCGAGATGTCGGCCTTGACCGGCAAGCCGTACAGCCGGCCGTTGAACGAATTGGCCTTGACGAAGGCCGGATACAGGTCCTTGCCGAATTCGCTGTGGTTCCACAGCGAACCCAGGTCCTCCAGCGGGTACAGGAAACCCGATTGCGCCAGCCCTGCCACCCACACACAGTCCACCATGGCCACGTCGGGGGCAGCCCCGCTGCCCACCGCCGCACTCAGCAGGTCGTAAAGCCGGCTGTGGCTGACCAGGTTGACCTGGAACGTGACCTGCTGGTCGGGGTGTTGGCTGTTCCAAACGCGGGAGACCTGCTCGAGTACGCTCGACCAGTAGGGATCGGAGCTCATGACCTGGATGGGAATGCCAGAGGCGGACTGCACGGGGGTGGTGCTGTTGACGAAGGTGCCCAGACCCGGGCGGCGCACCAGCACGCCCTCGCGCGCGAGTTGGTCGAGCGCCTGGCGCACCGGAGCGCGGCTGATACCATACGACTGGCACAGTTCCTGCTCGGTGGGGATCCGATCTCCCGGGCGCCACAAGCCGCTGGCGATCTGCTCGCGGATCAGCGTCTTGAGCTGGTGGTATATCGGGATGGGTGAGTTACGATCAATGGTTGCCACGGAACCTGCCTGAGCATACCGGTTGAATAGGACCGAACTCGCTGTTATAATGTAATAATATTATACCAAATAAACCTCATTTTGTCAACCCCCTCCAGAATTTTAAGGTTTCCGCAACTGCTTACCCTCCCGCAGGTTTGGCTCACCGGCGGACATTGAGCAGGCTACTCACGAGTGTCGCAAAGCATAGCCTGCGGGAGGGTAGACTGCGTTTGACTTCAGCGCTCGATTGGGCTATACTGAGGTCACTTCAGGCGGCTCCCTCTCCCTCCCAGGGAGAGGGTTGGGGTGAGAGTGGATTTTCGATGAAATCTGCACAGCGCACCGAACAAGCCTGGTTCGAGCAATTGCTGACGACGTTGCAGGGCGCCGGGCCTGTGGGGGAGGCCATCGCGGCGACCATCCGCGGACGCCGCATCCGCCTCGGCTTTGCCCGGCAGAGCACCGGCGCGTGCTGGTTCGACTGGCGCAGGTTGCACTTCGGCGTCTTCCTGAACGCCGACTACGCCGGCAGGCAGCCCGACGACGTCTCGCTCGTCGCGCTACTGGCCCACGAGGCCAGGCACCTGCAGCAAGGGGTGCTGGAGGCGCTCTCTGTACGCGGAGAGTTGGAGGCCTGGCAGTTGCAGTACGACGTACTGGCGTGGTTGTCGGCCGAGCCCCGTGACGAGGCCTGGCAGGAACTGCGGGCGCTCGACCCCATCTCCCGCGCCGATCTCCAACGAGCGCGGGCGTTGATGAGGCAACTCGCCGGGCCACGCTACCGCATCCATTGCCTGCCCCTCTGGCCGCTGCCTGCGGAGGTGGCGCATCGGTTCAAAGTCGTGAACAGGTAGACAAGGGGGGCCACAAGCGCCTGACCACCGGCTGAGGTACAATGCCTGAGCAACACCGAAATGCTATCCCAATCTTTCTTATCGTCGGCCTGATCCTGGCGGAGTTGATCGCCCTTGCTCCATGCGCCCCCGTCTCCCTCATCCTCGGCCAACCTACCCCCACGGCTACACCCACACGGACCACACCACTCACTCCACCGGCAACACCCACCCAGCCCCCAGAGCCCTCGCCAACCGCCGTTCCCACATCCGCACCCAGCCCCGCCCCGGCCACGCAGACGCCCCCGTTTCCGTTCCCGCTGCCTGCGGGTGGCAGGAGCAAACTGGGCGTCCACGGCATTCGGTCGAACCGCATCCTCGACTTTGCTCAGGTCCTGGCGGATGGGGGCACCCCCTTCCGGATCGTCAAGGCCGTGGACGATCTGGGGTGGTTGAAAGAGATCAAGCGCATCAGCCCGGAGACGATCACCGTGGGTCGCCTGGCGCACGAGCACGAGGCGGCCGGCCTGGTGAATGACGCGGCCACCGACCTGGACTGGTATGCGGCCCTTTTGATGGAGCCGATTCTGATCAAGGTGGACAACGATCCTTCGCTCAGGCAGGCCGTAGACTATTGGGAAGTAACGAATGAGCCGTTGGGCGGCGGTGTGCCGGCCGAAACTTACGTGCGCCTGGCCCAGTTGACGATCAAGTGCCTGGACATTGCCGAAGCCAACGACCTGAAACTGGCCATCTTTGGTTTCAGCGCCGGTACGCCCGAGTGGGTGGACGTGGTGGCTCTGGTCGAGACGGGCGTGTTTGCGCGCGCCGCGGCCGGCGGCCACATCCTGACCCTGCACGAAGGGGTCTTTGGCGACGATCCGCTAGACAAGTGGTGGAACGTTCACTCTGTGGACCAGGTTGGCAACCCTATTGCTGAGGAAACCGGAGTGACCGCGCCTGGCGGGTGGATCCCTGGCGGGCCGGTCCTGGATGGTGCCGGTGCGCTGTGCTTCCGCTACCGCTTCCTGTATTCCCTGCTCCAGGAGCGGGACCAGGTCGTGCCCCTGTTCGTGAGCGAGTTTTACGCCGGCGGCGGCTACGACCCGGCGCACAAGGCCGACGTGGTAACCCGCATGCTATGGTACGATGGCCAGTTGACCACGGATGAATACGTGTTGGGCTTTGCACCGTTCACGTTGGGGCCGGTGGGCGGCTGGAAGGAGCAGGACTATGAGCCTTTCTACGAGGGCTGGGATGGGTTGGTGGCGTACGTGATGGCGCGGGCGGCCGCGTCGCCCGCGCCCTGATCTCCCACTGCGCCGTGAGGAACTCGTGAAACCCAAGACGCTGCACATGATCGGCAACGCGCACATAGACCCCGTGTGGCTGTGGCGCTGGCAAGAGGGCTTCCAGGAAGTGAAAGCCACCTTCCGCTCCGCCCTCGACCGGCTCCAGGAGTACGACGACTTTTTGTTCGTCGCCAGTTCGGCCGCCTTTTACGCCTGGGTGGAGAAAAACGACCCGCCGATGTTCGCCGAGATTCAGCAGCGCGTGGCCGAGGGGCGCTGGGGGCTGGCCGGCGGATGGTGGATCGAACCGGACTGCAACGTCCCCGGCGGCGAATCCTTCGTGCGGCAGGGGTTGTACGGCCAGCGCTACTTTCAGGAGAAATTCGGCCTCACGGCCCGCGCCGGGTACAACGTGGATAGTTTCGGCCACCACGCCACGTTGCCGCAGATCCTCAAGAAAAGCGGCCTGGACTTCTACGTCTTCATGCGCCCCGGCCCCCACGAGAAGGACCTGCCCGGCCACCTGTTCTGGTGGGAAGCGGACGACGGCTCGCGCGTGCTGGCGTTTCGCATTCTGGAACCATACTGTACCTGGGAATGGGAATTGGAGCCCCACGTCCGCCGCTGTGCAAAGGCCCTGGCCGAGAGCCCGCTCGACGAACTGATGTGCTTTTACGGCGTGGGCAACCACGGCGGCGGCCCGACGAAGCAGAACATCGAGACTATTCGTCGCTTGCAGGCCGAGGACGAACTCCCCACGCTGCTCTTCAGTACGCCGGAGCACTTCTTCGAGAGCGTATCGCGTCCGAAGCCCCCGCCGGAGGCGGGGGTAGGGTCACGGCTGGGCCAGGCGTGGGGGGCTTGTGTGCCGGTGGTGCACGACGAACTGCAACATCACGCCAGTGGGTGTTACGCCGCCCACTCCGGCGTCAAGCGCTGGAACCGCCGCGCCGAGCACCTGCTGCTGGCCGCCGAAAAGTGGGCCACCATTGCCTGCTGGACCACCGGCCAGCCTTACCCCACCGGCCTGGCCCAGGCCTGGCAGGACGTGCTGTTCAACCAGTTCCACGACGTCCTGGCCGGTACCAGCGTCGAGGCGGCCTACGAGGACGCGCAGCACCTGTACGGCGAGGCGTTGGCCATCGCCGGACGTGCCCTCAACGAGGCCACCCAGTCCCTGGCGTGGAACGTCCGCCTTGAGCCTGAGGACGCCATGCAACCGGTCGTCGTCTTCAACCCGCACGCCTGGGCCAGCAGGGCGAACGTCGAAGTGGAGGTCAGCGCACTGCAAGGGCACGGCGGGCTGGTAGACGAAGCGGGGCATTCTGTGCCCATCCAGCAGGTCCAACCCCAGGCGACCACGGCCTGGCGCCAGCGCATGGCGCTCGTGGCCGACCTGCCAGCGCTGGGCTACCGTACCTACCGTCTCGTCCACCAGGCCCCGCCCGCGCCCGTCCCCCCGCCACTCCAGGCCACTGGCCTCACGCTGGAGAACGACCTGTTCCGGCTAGAGATCGCCCCGGAGACGGGGACCATCGGCAGTCTCTACGACAAGCGACACCAGCAGCAGATATTTCTGGGGCAGGCCGCCAGGCCGGTTGTGATAGACGACCCCAGCGACACCTGGAGCCACGGGGTGTACCGCTTCGATCGCGAAATCGGCGCCTTCACCGTGCACAGCATCCGGCTGGTAGAGCACGGCCCGGTCAAGTCCACCATGCGGGTGGTGAGCGGGTATGGCGACTCGCGGTTGGTCCAGGATTTCACACTGTACGCGGAACTGCCCCAGATTGACGTGCACGTCACCGTGGACTGGCGCGAGCAATTCAAGATGCTCAAGATCCGTTTCCCGCTGCGGCTTGACTCCCCGCGGGCGATCTATGAAATCCCTTACGGCCACCTCGAGCGCCCCGTGGACGGCGAGGAAGAACCCGGCCAGGGCTGGGTGGACGTGTCAGGGAACGCCTGCGATACAGGCACGCCCTACGGCCTGGCCCTGCTGAACGACGGCAAGTACAGCCTGGACGTCAACGGTCCCGTCATCGGCCTGACCGTGCTGCGCAGCCCCATCTACGCACATCACGTCCCGGCCGTCCCGGATGCGGAACGGGACTATGCCTTCATAGACCAGGGCCTCCAGCGCTCCACCTACGCTTTGCTGCCGCACGGAGGGGGGTGTGACGTTGCCGGCGCCGTCAAGCGCGCGGCGGAACTCAACCAGCCGCCCATCGCGCTGCTGGAGACGGCTCACCCGGCGGGAACGCTGCCGCAGGTGGGCTCGTACCTCTCCGTGGACCAGAGCAACGTCGTCGTCAGCGTGGTCAAACAGGCGGAGGACGGCGACGGCTGGATCGTGCGCGGCTACGAGACCGAGCGCCGGGCGACCTGGGCCACCATCCGGCTGCCCCATCAGCAGCGGGTGATCGAGACGCATTTTGGGCCGTGCGAGATCAAGACGTTCCGCGTCCCGCAGGATGGCACCCGTCCCGTCGTGGAGACCGACCTGCTGGAGCAGATTTGCCCTATCGCAGATTCGCTTTAAGGAGATGACACATGACCAAATTCAGTCTGCCGGGTATTCCTGGGGAACTCGAATGGAAGAATACCCCTTTGGATTGGCAAGTGGAGCATGGAAACAACCTGACCATTGTGGCGGGAGAACACACGGACTGGTTCATTGATCCAGCGGGGAACTATGTTAAAGACAATGCGCCGGGCGCGCTTTTTGCGCCCCCGGACGCGAGTTTCCTCCTGAGTGCCAGGGTTACGGTAGATTTCGCTTCAACGTTCGACGCCGGTGTACTTCAGCTGCGTGGACGGGATGACCTGTGGGCCAAGCTGTGCTTCGAGTACTCGCCGCAAGGGCAGCCCATGATCGTTTCGGTCGTTACGCGCGGGGTTTCCGACGACTGCAATTCGGTGCCCATAGAAGGGCAAGAGATCTACCTGCGTATCGCGCGGAGCATCCCGACCATCGCGTTTCACTATTCTCGGGACGGTCGCTATTGGCATCTGGTCAGATACTTTACGCTGGGCAAGTTGGACAATCTGAGGGTCGGGTTTTCGTCTCAATCGCCGACGGGGCAAAAGTGCAGGGCGGTCTTTTCGGAGATTAGTTATCGGCCAGGGACGCTAAAGGACAATCGGAACGGGGAATAAGGAACGAAGACTTCACTACCCTTTCCCCGGTCAAATGAGGCGGTGGTTTTGGACTGAGGAGTGGCAGAGCGGCTGCTTATGAAACTTCATCAACCGGAACCCCCCCGCTGAAGCGGGCCGTCCGTTACGCCTTACACCACAAGAGAGCCTAACCCAGCGTACTCTGTATGCCCTGTGCATGCTCGCGGTCGTGGGCCAGGTAGACGCAGACCCACTCATAGGCCGTGCCCTCCTGGCCCCAGGGACAGGGGAAAGCCCGCGCCAGGTCCGCCTGGCCCATGCCGTCCAGGATCTCCACCAGCGACGCGCGCACGGCGTGCAGAGGTCGGCCCACACCGCTTCCCACGGCTGGTCGCGACGGGCCTCGCAGTGGGCCTGGTTCCAGGCCTCAATGTCCTCGACGTGCCCGACCCGGGGCGGCTGGCCGGCGGCCATGGCCGATGGGTACATCGGGGCGCGCAGCCCCTCCACGCCCATCCTCTCCCAGTCGGTAACGTGGGCCAACACGTCCTTGGAGCCAGACACCTAAACTAACATACGTACTGCCCTTCACGCTGACCTATTGACTCTCTTTCCGACCCGCGCAAGTTCCGGTTGGCTGATGGCGAAGCGGTCACCCCTCTAATCTGCAAACAGTCGGTGAGGCGATCGGCTATCCCAAAATCAGCCCTTGACAAATCTACGCATCCAGAGTATAATGGCTTCAATGATATTGAAATAAATATCATTAGTTTAAACCTGGTTTAGGTAGACTGATATGGAGGAATCTGAGACTTTGCAAAACCAAAATGACCATCCGGAACACGAAGAGCAAGCAAATGGCCGCGAACGAGAACACCATCGTGGGCGCGGACACCGAAATGAACAGGGGCACGCTGGGCATGGCCAGCGTAATTTCTGGCGCGAATGGCGCGACGAGCGTCATCACCACGGCCACGGCAGGGAAATCCCGGCCGGCCAGGCTCTCTCACCAAAGGAAATGGAAGCGTGGCGGGAATTCTTTCACAAAACTTTCGGCAACTGGCCCGAAGAACATTGGATTTTCGGTGGGCGGCGCTTCAGCCCCTGGCACCAGGGCATGGATTCTTTTAATCCCTTCGTAGCCAACCTGCTCAGTAAAGGCGGGGGACTGCTTCCGCTGTACGTTCTGCACCTGGTGGCGCAGAAACCGCGCTACGGTAACGAGATCATGGATCTGCTGGCCGAGCGCACCAACGGACAGTGGGTTTCAAACCCGGGTGCCATTTACCCGCTACTGACCCTGTTGGAACGCGAGAGTTTCATCAGCGGCGAGTGGGAAGATCCCGAGAAGCGTACGATACGGGTCTATACCATTACCCAGGCCGGGCAGGAAGAAGTGACCCGCATCAAAACCATCGTCTTGCCCAAGATTGAGGAAACCATCAGAGTGTTGCAAGAATTGGCCAAAGACTTGCAGGGTCAGGAAATGGAAAGCGAACAGATACCGGCGCAAGAGTCAGAAGCCGGCGCTCAAAGCAGCAAAGAGGTCCTGTAGCTATGGCAGCAATGCGCGGTGGCGGACACGGTGGATGGCGCAGTATTATCAATGCCCCGGATGAAAAGCCCAGGGTAACCTGGGATTTGCTGAAGCGAGTCTTCCGGTATGCTGCACCGTATCGCTGGCACATTGTGGGGATGCTGATCATCATTCTGCTCTCGACCGGAATGTCGTTGCTGAGCCCCCTGATTATGCGCGACTTGATTGATAAGACCATCCCGAGTGGCAACATTACGCGCCTGATCTGGCTTTCTGTGGCGCTCCTGGCGCTGCCAATTGTAGGCGGCGCAATCAATGTGACCAAACGTCGCTTGAACGTGCGCGTGGGCGAAGGCGTCATCTATGATCTGCGCCTGGCGCTGTATGCGCGCTTGCAGCGCATGTCGCTGCGCTTCTTCACGAACACACGGGTGGGGGAACTGATGAGCCGGCTAAATAACGACGTGGTCGGCGCCCAGAATGCCATCAGCAATATCATTGTGGCGATCATCACCAACGTCATCCAGGTCACCGCCGTGCTGATCGTCATGTTGACCATGGAATGGCGGCTGACGCTGATCAGTGTGATGATCATGCCGCTGTTTGTCCTGGCGGCGCGTCGTCTGGCCGGCACGCTGCGCGATATTGCCCGCAAACAGCTCGAGGCCAATGCTTCGATGAACGCCATGATGAACGAAACGCTCAATATAGGCGGGGCGCTGCTGGTCAAGCTGTTTGGGCGCAGGAACGAAGAGATCGGACGGTTTAAGGGGCGCGCCGCCGAGGTGCGCGACTTTGGCATAGACCGGGCGATGTGGGGTACGGTCTTCTTTGCCATTATCGGGCTGCTCAGTGCGGTCGGTACTGCGTTTGTGTACGGTATTGGCGGTTACCTGGTGATCCTGAACACGTTCACGATCGGCACGATCGTGGCCTTTGGTTCGTACCTCAATAACTTGTACGGGGCCCTGCAGCAACTCACCAACGCTCCCGTGGATTTTGCCACTTCGCTGGTCAGCTTCGAGCGTGTCTTTGAGGTCATTGATCTGCCGGTTGAGATTGACGATAAAACAGATGCCATCGTGCTGCATGATACCAAAGGCGAACTGGTCTTTGAGGACGTTTCCTTCAAGTATGACTCGGGAGGAAAAAACTTGCTCAACCAGGTGAAACGCCCTGGCCAGATGGAAGGCGTACTCGCCTCGCTTTCCGGAATGACGACGACAGAAACGAAACAAAAAGCCAGCCCGCGCGACGCTAACGGGACCGCTCCGATCGTCCTCAATGGAGGCCTGGCCGGCGTAAACGGCTCCGGCTCTGAGATCGAAAAAGCCATTCACTCCCAGGCCCGCGAAGACGCGCTGGAAGGGATCAGTTTCAAGGTCGCACCGGGGCAGCTCGTGGCGCTGGTTGGTCCCAGCGGCGCGGGGAAAACCACCCTGACCTACCTCATTCCGCGCCTGTACGATCCCAGCGGTGGACGCATCCTGATTGACGGGCACGATCTGCGGGATGTGACGCTCGACTCGCTCAGCGAGCAGATTGGCATGGTCACCCAGGAAACACACCTGTTCCACGACACGATCCGTACCAACCTGCTTTATGCGCGTTTGAACGCCACCCAGGCCGAGTTAGAAGCGGCGGCGCAGGCGGCCAATATCCACGATTTCATCTGTGATTTACCGAACGGCTATGATACCATCGTGGGAGAACGTGGCTACCGCCTGAGCGGCGGCGAAAGACAACGCATCGCCCTGGCGCGCGTGATTCTTAAGAACCCGCGCATCCTCGTGCTGGACGAAGCCACCAGCTCACTGGATAGTGAGTCCGAAGCGCTGATCCAGGATGCCCTCAAGCGTGTGATGGCTGGCCGCACCAGCATCGTCATCGCTCACCGGCTCAGCACCATCCTGGCGGCAGATCTGATCCTGGTGATGGACCGCGGCCGCATCGTAGAGCGCGGCACCCACCCGGAGCTTCTGGCAAGGGGCGGATTGTACGCACATTTGTATGAGACGCAGTTCAACCGGGGACTCGAGGCGTAGGGTGTTTTCAGCTGTTTAGCCGGCAAAGGCCTCCAGTTGAGGAACGCCAACAGCCCCGGGAGATTGCGTTCCCACTCGATGCAGATGTTGCTATTCACCGTTTGCGCCCTTGACGTGCTGGTCAAAGAACTGAACGGAGCGCTGCATTGCCGTTCCAAAGCTGTTGGATATGTTGTGGTTGTCATTGGGGTATAGATACAGCTCGGACGCCTGGCCCGCCTCTTGGAGCCGCGCATATAGATCTGCCGAATACTCAACCGGGACGGACTCGTCCGCCGTGCCGTGGTGAAGCTGAAGTGGCCCCGACAACTCGGTCAGGTAGGACGTGGGATCAATGGATGCCCAGAACGCCGGGTTTTCCTCGACAGTGCCAAACGCTAACAACTCTTGCGTCCAGCGAGGCCCGGTCCTGCCGTCTGGGTATGGCGTCAGCGTCGGGCGACCGGCGGAGCGACGCCGGTACCACTCCAACAGGTCTGGATATGGCGCAACCATGCCAGCCCAGATGACGCCGGCCTTGATGTTCTGCGTCACGACCATCGCGCGCAAGGTGATCCCTCCGCCCATCGAGTGCCCCCACATCCCAACCCGGCCGGGGTCGGCGTCTGGATATTGCATCACAGAGGCCATCGCGTTGAGCACGTCAACGGTATAGTCCGGCGTGCCGAACGAGCCGGTCGCCTCGCCTTCCGAATTGCCGTGCCCGCGATAGTCAGGGCGAAAGACGATGTACCCGTTCCTGGCGAACCCGTCCACGTAGGCGACGTACCGCTCTGCCGTGCGGTACTGATCGGGAGGGATGTAGCCGTGATTGAACACGATGATCGGCCAGCCGCTTTCGGGTTTCTCACCTTGGGGTACGGTCAGCAGGGCATAGATCTTGAGTCCTTCGGACTGGTAGGAGGCGATATAGCGATCATAGTTAGAGCCGGGATCCAGTTCCTCCTCGAGCGTGACTTTGCTGCCGGGATAGATCTGCTGGCGCATCACTTCGATCATCAGGGGATGCGTCGGCGTAGGTGTTGGCGTGGGGGTGGGGGTTTCAGTCGGCGTGGGGGTGAGGGATGGCGTTGGCGCCAGGGTGGCCGTCGGGGTGTGGGTCGCCGCCGGCGCTGGCGGGTTGGCCGTCGGCGGTGCTGCGTCCTGAACGCTACCGCAGGATGCTATCAAGAACACGCCCAGGATCAGCCAGCACCTTATGGTGAAAAATGCCTTCATAATCGCAACCTCTCACTTGGTCACAGGCTGGGCGTTCTTATCCAGGTATTCAGTATAACCGAAAACCTGCGCAAGTCAACGATTTGGGTGTGTTTCAAATGGGTTGAGGACTTGTCGATCACGGCTTGCACAACTGAAATGAAGCACACCCATTTGGTATGCCGAGCCATCATGCTGCCCAGGTCGGCAGGTGACCCCTTCCGCAAAGTGCGGAGTGCGAGTATAATGAATTCGAATCAAGCGATCGCTGACATCGAAACCTGCGTGGTGAACCCGAATTCACTCAAGGAGGTTTTTCCGATGAACAAACCACGTGCGACGTCCTTCAATTATGCCATCGGCATGTTTGGCACATCCATCCCCATCAACATGCTCAAGACCTTTGCGTTCACATACTATGTGCTTGACAGGGGGGTGACCGCAACGCAATGGGCATTGATGATGCTGATCTATACTTTCATTGACGCGCTCGACAACCCTGTCTACGGTTTCCTTTCCGACCGGACCCGCTCGCGCTGGGGCCGCCGGCGCCCCTGGCTGGCGATCGGCACACCGCTGTTGATCCTTTGTTTTAGCGCCTTCTACAATATGCCCGCTTTCCTTGCGGGGGACTCGATCTTTGCATACTGCATGCTCTTCTACATCCTCACGGGTACGCTGGATTCGGTGCTCAACGCCAATTATGCCGCCCTGTTCCCGGAACTGTTTCCGAATGACATCGTGCGAGCAAAAACCAACGCCATGCGGCAGGCGTTCATGCTGGTGGGAATGATCATCAGCATCGCCCTGACCCCCATCGTGACGGATATGCTTGGATACGGCCTGACTGCCATTCTGTACGGCCTGCTGGGCGGCGGGGTCATCCTGTATATGACCTTCACCTGCCGGGAAAGGGACCCCGAGCCCGAGGAGGCAAGACCCGGGCTGTGGAAGGCTCTCAAGGATTTGCTGACCAACGGGAAATTCTGGATCGCGGGTTTCGTCAACGCCTTTTACAGCGCAGCCATGTCGCTCGTGCTGGCTTCGGTGCCGTTCTTTGTCGAATATGGTCTCAGGCTTTCCAGCGGGCAGTCCACCTTCCTGCTCGCGGCGGTCCTGCTCATCGCCATCGGATGTGTCGCTGTCTGGGCCTGGCTGGTGAAGAGATTCACCCTGATGCCGGTCTGGCGGGCGGCCCTGGCCACCCTGGCACTGACCTTCATCCCGCTCTATTTCGCCAACTCGCTGGTTACATCCATCATCTGCTCGGCCTTCGTCGGCTTTGGCTTTGCAGGAGTGATCACCACCATGGACCTGGTCGGCGCAAGGATCATGGACGAGGACACCCAAAAGCACCACCTGCGGCGGGAGGGCATCATCGCCAACGCCCTGGGATTCATGAACCGGCTGAACGGGCTGTTCACCAGCGCCGCATATTACCTGGTCTTTCGATTATATGGTTTCGAGAGCGGTGATAATCCCGGAAACCAGCCAGATGCTGCCGCCCGTTTCCTGATGACGATCGTTCCTCCGGTACTGATGGCGATCAGTTTTGCCTTCTCGTGGTTCATCAACTTCAAGAAACCGGTTGAGACCAGCGTCGAATCCACGACATAGTAGGTGGAGAGGGAGGACATCTATCCGCTGAGCGGCATGTTCCATGCAGCCTGCCAGTCGTTGGGCGTGCAGTCGGAATACCACGAGGAAGACGGCGCCCACGACTGATGATGACCTGCTCCCCCCGCCTGGATTGTGCCGGTGGGGGAGATACTTAACCTTTCCAGCTTGCTTCTACTCCCAGCGGAATGTCTTCACCGAGACGATGATCCCCAGCAGGAGCATGCCGGCCAGCACGCCGACGTCCAGCAGGTGTTTCCCCCAGGGCTCGCCGGTCCACAGGCCGCGCAGCAGGTTGACCACGTAGGTCAGCGGCGTGAAGGCCGAAACCTTCTGGACGGCTGCGGGCAGCAGTTCGACCGGGAAAAAGGCCCCGGAGAGGAACATCATGGGGTATAGCAGAACCATCCCGGCAATCTGGGCGGTCCGCGCCGTGGGCATGGTGCCGGCCAGGATGAATCCGATCCCGAAGAAACTCAGGCTGCTCAGGACGAAGCCCGCCAGCACGCTGAGGGCATTGCCCTCGAAGCGCACGTGGTAGACCAGCATCCCGGCGGCGATGAGCAGCAGCATGCCCAGGCAGGTCATGGCAAAGACCACGATCACCTGCGCGGCCAGGACGACCAGCGGGCTGACCGGTGTGGTCCGCAGGCGGCGCAGGACGCCGTTCTCCCGGTAGGTGGCCATCGTGATGGTGGTGGACATCAGTCCAGTGGTGCCGATGATCATGGCGGTAAGGCTTGGTATGGCAGCGTCGATCGTCCTCTGACCGCCGAACATCGGCGTGGGTTCGTTGCCGGAAATACTGCCGAACAGGAACAGGAACATCAAGGGGAAGACCAGCGTGAAAAAGGCGCCCACCGGCTCACGCAGGAACAGCTTGGCTTCCATCCGGGTCATTTTCAAAAGGCTTTTCATCTCACACCTCACTCTCTCATCTCGCGGCCGGTCAGGCTCAGGAAGACATCTTCCAGGGTCGGCTGCTCGGTGCGCAGGTCGCGGAACGGGACCCCCTGTCCCGTCAGCAGGCTGACCACCTCGCTCACCAGCGGGACCTTGCGGCCGTTCTTCCCGTGGACGACCACCTGCTCTCCCTGGACCTCGAGCCGGACCGCGCCGGAAAGGGCTTTTTCGAAGCCTGCCGGCAGAGTCCCATCCAGGTTGAAGACGACACGTTCTTCCACCCCCAGGCCACGGATCAGGGCCGCCGGGGTGTCCAGCGCTACGATCCGCCCGTGGTCGAGGATGGCTACCCGGTCGCATAGGCGCTCGGCCTCTTCCATGAAATGGGTGGTCAGCAGGACCGTCTTGCCCTTGGCACGCACGTCGCGCACCAGGTCCCAGATGGCGTGCCGCGCCTGGGGGTCGAGGCCGGTGGTCAGCTCGTCCAGGAAGACCAGCTGTGGATCCGGAAGGAGTGCCAGGGCGATGAACAGGCGCTGCTTCTGCCCGCCGGACAGCTTCGAGAAGGGGGCATTGCGTTTCTCCTCCAGCCCCAGCTGGGCGAGCAGCTCGTTCCAGTCGGCCGCTTTGGGGTAGAACGAACTGTACAGGTCGAGCGCCTCCCAGACCTTCATCCGGTCCGGCAGGTTGGACTGCTGCAGCTGCATCCCGGTGCGTTCCCGCAGGGTCTGGCTCTCGCGCTGCGGGTCCACGCCGAGGACACGGATCGTCCCCTGGTCCGGTTTGCGCAGGCCCTCCAGGCATTCGATGGTGGTGGTCTTGCCGGCCCCGTTCGGGCCGACCATCCCAAAGATCTCGCCTTCGCGGACCTCGAACGAGACCTCATCCACGGCGACGGTCGGGCCGTAGGTCTTGCGTAGTCCTTCAACTTGTACGATGCTGTCCATATCTTTCCTCACTTCCTTTTCAAGATCAATTCCAATGCTGCCACGTGTTCCTGGAAGACCTTGCGCCCCTCGGCGGTGGTGGAGACGTAGGTGCGCGGCTTGCGCTCGACGAAGGTCTTGTTGACGGCGATGTAGCCGGCCTCTTCCAGTTTGCGCAGGTGGGCGCCCAGGTTGCCGGCGGTGACCTCGAGCAGGTCGCGCAGGTAAGTAAAGTTCACCTCGTTGCCCGCCTCCAGGGTCACCAGGGCGGCCATGATGCGCAGGCGCACCGGCTGGTGGATGGTTTCATTCAACTCGGCCATGGCCTACCACCTCAAGCGGATATACAGGCCGAGGACGATCATCCCGCCGCCGCCCAGGACCCCCATCCACAGGTAGAAGATGCCGGGCAGCAGGAAGTAGCCGACCAGCGCCAGGGCGGTGATCGGCAGTGCCCACCAGACGGAGGAGAAAGAGACCAGCAGGCCCATGGCCAGCTGGCCGAGCATGATGAACAGGACGATGAACATGGTCACTTGTTTCCCGTCCGTGGGCCGGGCGATGGCGATGGCGGCGATGCCGTAGAAGACCAGGAGCAGCCAGAAGATGCCGGCTCGCTTTGCAGAGGCGTTCGCCGATGGGCTGCGGACGCGCCTGCCCATCCGGGTGCCGAGCAGGATGGACAGAGCGCTGCCCAGGACGGTCATCCCGGCCCAGATATATCCGACGATTTGCCCGAGCAGGAACTGGGTGGACAGAAATCCGACCAGCCAGATGATGCCCGTGACGATCAAGAAAATGTAGGCGCCGCTGCTGGCGATCGAGTGGCGGGTCTTCTGCGTCATCCTTTGGATGGCCGCCAGCGCTTCTTCAGCTTCGTTAGGGGAGATGTTCATTTGATAGCTCCTTTTAGAGTACTCTACACTACAGAGTATTCTATACCATTATCCCTACTTTGTCAAGAGGAGAATTTCGAGCAAACAAGCTCCCCATAAAAAAACAGGAGCGATTAAATCGCTCCTGCCGCTCAGGTTTATCGTGAAATCGTTCTCTACTACCCGTGCCGCGACATGAACCTTTCCAGCCGGTGCATGGCTTCCTCGATTTGTTCATACGCGGTGGCATAACAGCAGCGCACGAACCCGTCGCCGCCCGGGCCGAAGGCATTCCCCGGCACGACCGCAACCTGTTCCTCGCGTAACAGTGTCTTAGAGAGTGTCTGAAAAGTCATGTGCTGTCTAACCTGCGAACCATCAATCGGATCATTGCGATGTAGATAAAAGCTTCACTTGTTTCTACTGGACTGTAGAGCGCCAAACGGGCTCAGACGAATCTGAGCCGATTGAACCTTCACAATTCTACAGACCAATGCCTATTTCGAGGCCACAGACGGCTGTTTTTGCTTCTTGGTGACCACCGGGAAGCGTTGCCGAGGCTTGGGATGGAATCCGACCGCGCGTCCTGGCGATTTTCCAGCAGGTCTGGGCGAGTGAGCCGGTGTACCCAACCCGTGCGAAAATGCCGGCCACGCCTGGCGCACTTGCCCAGGCGTCAAGGGCTGCTGCGGGTCGCGGCGTGGCTTGGGGTCCCAGGGACGAGGCTGTGCGGTGACAAGGTGGCGTGCCAGCAGTAGTTGGATGTACGCCAGCGTGACGATCCACACCCAGTTCTGCGCGGCGACCAAGTCGGACGTCTGCGCAATCAGCAGCCCCATCCGGCGTTTGGCGAAACGGAAAAAGTGCTCGACGCCAAAGCGCAGCAGGTACATGGTGCAGAGGGCTTTCAGGGGCACGTCGCTGGGGCCGCCCCAAAACAGCCACAGCGGGCGCTTGTACATCGCCACTCCAGAGGATCACAATAAGCACAGCCTCAAGTGGTACAACTTTCCATTAACGGTCACCGGCTCTGGGAGCTTATTGACGTGCCCTTCTATGGGGCCGAGGAGCGGTTAGCGCTACAGGTACGCCGGAGTGGGCGGGAGTTCACCATCGGGGCTGAGAGGCGGTACGACGAGCCGCTGGGGATGGAGTTCGCCCACCCCACCTTCGACACCGTCCGGCGCTGCAATAACCGCTGCGAGTTCTGTTTCGTGGCCCAGATGCCGCTGGGCCTGCGCCGTTCTCTCTAAGTCGAAGACGATGAGTACCACTACTCCTTCCTCTTTGGCAATTACGTCACGCTGACCAATCTGGACGAGGCGGACTGGGAGCGTATCGGCGAACAGCACCACGTCGCCGGTCTTCCCGCTGAGGTCGTGCCGGTGGTCAACCGCTTCTTCGGCGAAACGGTGACGGTGGCGGGACTGCTGACCGGACGGGACGTGGTGGCGCAGTTGCGGGAGCGGGACCTGGGCGACGTGGTGCTGCTCCCGGCGGCGATGTTCGGCGGGCCGGAGGGACAATCACTGGATGAGATGCGGCCTCAGGAGATCGGGGAGGCGCTGGGCCGGCCGGTGCTGGTGGGAGGCCATCCGGCCTGCAGGCCCTTTACGGCGTGCCGAGCTTAGCGAGCGCGGCAGCGATCCGCTCAAGCGCGATGTGGATGTTCTGCATCGAGTTGGCAAAGCACAGTCGCAGGTACCCCTCACCTGCCTCGCCGAAGGCAGTGCCGGGCAGCACGGCTACACCAGCTTCTTCAAGCAGGTAGTCGGCCAGCCAGTCGGACGTGCGGCCGAACGCCGATACGTTCGGGAACGCGTAGAACGCCCCCTGTGGCCGGCGACATTGCAGGCCGGGGATCGCGTTCAGGCCGTCCACCAGCACGTCTCTTCTTCGTTGGTACTTGGCCACAACCGCCTCGACCTGGTCCTGAGGGCCGGTCAGCGCTTCCAGGCCCGCATATTGGGTGAACGTGGCGGTGCAGCCGATAGAGTGGGTCAAAAGGAGGGTGACCCGCTCGGCGAGGGCTTCTGGCATGATCCCGAAACCGAGCCGCCAGCCGGTCATGGCATACGTCTTGGAGAAGCCGTCGCAGATCACTGTGCGCTCGGCCATGCCGGGCAGGCTGGCGATGGTGGGGACTGTCACGCCGTCGAACACAAGCCGGGTGTATATTTCGTCTGAGAGAATCCAGATGTCGTGCCGCTGTGCGGCGTCAGCGATTCGCTCAAGCGCTGGCATCGGGAGCACCCCGCCGGTGGGGTTGCTGGGGGAATTCAGGATAATCAGGCGGGTGCGGTCGCTCACCACCCGGTCGAACACCGTCAGGTCGAAGGAGAAGTTCTCTTCTTCGCGCAGGGGGACGGGCACCGGGACGCCGCCGGCCACGCCGATCATAGCGGAGTAGGTGGGGAATCCAGGATCAGGGTAGATCGCTTCATCGCCGGGGCGAACCAGGGCCAATGTGGGGAAGAGCAGCGCTGGCTTGGCCCCTGGTCCGACGACGACCTGGGAGGGTCGCACTGCGATTCCCCGGCGTCGTCCGACGTCCTCAGCGATGGCCTCGCGCAGGGCTGGAAGGCCGGCGGGTGGGTTGTAGCGGGTGTGTCCTTCCTGAATGGCCCGGATTCCGGCTTGCGCCACGTTTTCGAAGGTGGGCACGTCTGGCTGCCCAATCTCCAGGTGGATGATCTCTCGTCCGGTCGCTTCCAGGGCCTGGGCACGGGCCAGCATATAGTAGGCCCCTTCTGGGGCCAGGTGATGAACACGGTCGGCGAAAACCATTCTTCAACCTATCCAACGAGACTTCGGGCGATGTCCACGGCACTACCCGCATCGGGTGCGTAGGCGTCGGCCCCGATCTGCTCGGCAAAGGCCGCCGTCACCGGCGCGCCGCCGACCATGATCTTGACCGTGTCGCGCAACTCCGCTTCCTCCAGGGCCTCGATGGTCGCTTTCATCCCCGGCATGGTCGTCGTCAACAATGCCGACATGCCCAGGAGCTGTGGTTGATGCTCCCGCACGGCGGCCACGAACTCCTCGGGTTTGACGTCGGTCCCCAGGTCAATGGTCTGAAAGCCCCCCCCTTCCAGCATCATCTTGACCAGGTTCTTGCCGATGTCGTGCAGGTCACCCTGCACCGTGCCGATGACGTACTTACCCGCGCTGGGCATATCGCCTTCGGCCAGCAGTGGTCGTAAGACGTTCATGCCGGCGTGCATGGCCCGGGCAGCGATGAGCACCTCAGGCACGAACAGATCGCCGGCCTTGAAATCCCTGCCTACCTCATCCATCCCTGCAATGAGGCCGCCGGCCAGAATTTCCTCCGGAGCCATGCCTTGGTCCAGCGCTTCCTGGACCAACTCAGCGACCACTTCGTCCTCGCCGTGGTACAGGTTCGTTGCGATTTTTTGCATAGTATCAGTCATTTTCCCGAATCTCCTTTCTTCGAAACGCTACATCAGGCCTTAAGCCGGAATCCCTCCGGAAACGGATCCTCGTCATCCAGCACAAACTGGTGCAACCCGGTGATATACGCACGCCCCGTGATCCTGGGAATCACAGATGGGAAAACCTCTGAGCCGCTGCCAACCTGCGCCTCGGCCACCACCTGGCCCGTGA